>ENA-OQVM01005406-OQVM01005406.1-marine-metagenome-genome-assembly--contig:-NODE-5406-length-12281-cov-3.345870_pt1 | contig 12281 bp, 9 predicted proteins | sample MGYA00237776_ERZ505498 | MGnify/ENA primary metagenome ERZ505498 (study PRJEB26159, sample SAMN06265151) | marine metagenome | isolation source: Helgoland LTER site | place: Germany:Helgoland, sampling... | reverse complement strand
CCCCAAAACCCCAAAACCCCTGAGTAAAGATTGGAATTATAATTCATCGGATATTAATTATAAGAAAGTAATAATTTATTGGATAGAACTATCAGTAAGGCTCTCCTCCACTTCCACCTCCTTGAGCCTCTTCAATAGTCATTTTAGGGGCAAGGTTGATTGCTTTAAGTTCCTCCATAAGTTTCTCATGTGCTGTCATTGAAGGGTATTTACCTGCTTAAACATTTTCTTGATTATGTAAATGTTTCATCTCTTCAATTGGGGTTAAATCAACATTGTACCTCAGATGGCCAAACAAAGTAGATGAAATTCTCCACATGATATTGTTGGCTCCGTTTTTATTTTCCTCAAGTTTTTTAATCGAATCAAACATGATTGGCGTTGCAATAAATACCGACGAATATGTACCCACTAATACACCTACAATAAGAGCAAATAACAAGCCTCTTAACGAATCCGCTCCAAAAGTAAACATCGCTAACAATACAACCAAGGTCGTTAAAGACGTATTCAAGGTTCTACTTAACGTACTATTTAATGCTGAATTCACAGTTTTATCTAAATTCCAGCTAGTATGCTCATTTAAAAATTCTCTAATTCTGTCAAAAACAACCACCGTATCATTTAACGAATATCCAATTACTGTTAAAATTGCTGCAATAAAAGCTTGATCAATCTCCATACTAAAAGGCATGAAATTCCAAGTTATTGAGAATATCCCTAATACAATTAAGACATCATGAAACACAGCAGCAACTGCTCCCAAAGAAAATTGCCATTTTTTAAACCTAAGGAGTATATATAGAAATACAACTATCAAAGATCCTAGGATGGCCCAAATGGATGACTTCTTAATATCATCTGCGATAGTTGGACTTACTTTACCTGAATACATGATTCCCACATTACCCTGAGGACTTGAAAATTCATCATAAGTTATACCATCTGGTAAATATTGAGAAAGAGATTCGTATAACTTATTTTGCACCTCTTCATCAACATCAGGTGAATTTTCGTCAATTTTATATTTGGTGGAAATTTTTAATTGATTTGCTCCACCAATAGTTTTAATTTCACCACTTCCAAAAGTCGCAACCACTGATTCAGAAACTTCCTCAGCATTCACATCTTGCGCAAATCGAACTGTGTAAGTTCTACCTCCAACAAAGTCGATACCTTCATCCAATCCTGTTGTAAACAAGGACCCTAATCCTCCGATTATGATCGCAGTCGATATCAAATATGAAACACGACGTTTTTTCAAGAAATTAATATTAATATTTCTAAATAAACCTTTAGTAACAGAGGTTGAAAAATCTAAATTCCCTCCTTTGTTTGCATACCAATCAATTAATAATCTCGTTATAAAAATTGCTGTAAATAGTGATGTGACGATACCTATTAAAAGTGTGGTTGCAAATCCTTTTATAGGACCAGTTCCAAACACAAATAAGATAAGTGCTGTTAAACCTGTGGTAATATTGGCATCTAAAATAGAGGATAATGCATTGCTAAATCCATCTTTAACAGCTTCTTTTTGTCCTTTTCCCTTAGTTAATTCTTCTCTAACACGCTCGTAGATAAGCACATTAGCATCTACTGCGATACCAATTGTTAGTACAATACCTGCGATACCAGGTAAGGTCAAAACAGCCCCTAAACCGGAGAGCACTCCAAAAATTAATAAAATATTTAGAATTAGCGCTATATCTGAAAAAATACCTGACTTTCCATAATAAAACACCATCCAAAGTAAGACTAGGGTCAATGCAATTAAAAATGAGGTCATTCCACTATCAATAGCCTCTTTACCCAGTGATGGACCCACGACATCAGCTTGAACAATTTCAGCTCTTGCTGGTAATTTACCAGCACGTAAAACATTTGCTAAATCTATCGCTTCATTTAAGGTGAATTGTCCGGAGATTTCTGAGTTACCTCCTGCAATTGCTCCCGTAGTAACACCTGGTGCTGAATACACAATGTTATCCAAAACAATGGCAATTTGACCTCCTGTGTTAAAGGCCCTTCCGGTCATTTCTTCCCATATTTTAGCTCCTTTTGCATTCATTTGCATAGAAACAGTTGGCTTCCCATTTGGTGCAAATGAATTTCTAGCATCTGTAATAACAGCTCCGCTTAATGGTGGTTTTTGATCTCTGTTTCCTTTTAATGCGTATAATTCAATTAAATCACCGTCTTCCGCAGGTATACCCCACGCGAATTTAACATATCGCTGATCACCTGAAAGTAGTGACTTTACTTGAGGCATGTCTAAATACTCTGTCACTTTTTGCTTATCCTTTGTTTCAAATAAAGCGACAATTGGTCCTCCTTGATAACCTGTTCCTCTAATCAAATCCGTAAGTGGATTTACAATTGCTACAGCTGTCGTATCGGTAGATGTTTCTCCCAACAAGTCTGCAATTTGATCTCCTTCAGTATCCTCCGTATCTTGAGATTCTATTGCTTCTTTGGGTGCCTCTACTTCAACGAGTCCTTTCAGCACTTCGTTAGCTTGTACAATGAATTGCAAAAAACCTTCTCCTGGGAAAGCATCCCAAAACTCCAATTGAGCTGTGGTAGTAATCAATTCAGTAGCACGTTTTTTATCTTTCACACCTGGTAACTCAACTAAAATTCTACCAGACGTTCCCAAACGTTGTATGTTTGGTTGTGTCACACCAAATTGATCAATACGTTTACGTAAAACCTCAAAAGCTGAAACGATTGATTCATCTACTTTGGTTCTTAACACTGGCTTGACCTCATCATCCGTCATATTGAACGTGATTTCCTCACTCAAATCTCTGTTGGCAAAAATATCAGGAGATGCTAATGTTGTATCTCCTTTTATCGCATCAAAAGCTTCAAAAAAGTCTTCAATAAAACTATTTTGACTGTCTTTCTGCAGTTCTTGAGCGTCTACTAACGCCTTGTTAAAAACAGGATCTTTACTATCATTAGCTAGTCCCTTTAAAATGTCTTGTACTGATATTTGAAGAATGACACTGATACCTCCCTTTAGGTCAAGTCCAAGATTCATACTCTTTTCTTTGACTTCTTTGAAGGTGTAATTAGCGACTCCTATATTAAAAACCTCTTGACTTGATAATGAATCAAGATACCTTGTTTCCTCGCTACTTCGTTTCTCATCGAAATCTTTTTCTGAATCAGATATCTTCGATGTTATGATTTCTTTCGCTTGTTTTTCAATTTGATTTGCCTTAAACGTAAACGATAATTGGTAGATACTTACCAGTCCGAATAAGATTGCAAATAGTTTTACTAATCCTTTATTTTGCATTGTATTGATTTTTTAGTCTAAAATTTAAATCGGGCAAATATAAAATTTACACGAGTATTAGACAATTTTTTATTATTAAAAGAGTTTTTGGTGCTGTAATAAAAGCGATCCTCAAATCTTTGAGAAGTGTGAACCATCACACAAACGGCCCTGCTCTTACGTTAAGTGTATGGTAATATTTTTTACCATCTAATAGAATAACATCATGCGATGGTTTGTAAGTCTCTTGGCCGATGTTTTTGTTTTTATCATATAACTTAGGGGAGAATATCAAGAATTTTGGAATTAAAATTCTCTGGTTGTCAGCGCTTAATTCTAAAAAAATCGCAGCTAATTGATTGCTTTCGATATCAGTTGTATTCTTTAACAAGAATACATCAACGTCATAATTCACAACATCATTTTTTAATGATGATTTTTCTGAAGAGTGCTCTAGACTTCTGTTGCTGTAACCCTTTAGAAGGTAGCTTTTTTGAATTAAATTTTTCTTTATATGCGAGGCCTCAATAGTACTGTAATAAGTAATTGTTAAAATTCCTCCATCAATTTCTTTAACACGAATATTGTGAGCTCCAAGATGATGCAACTGATTTTTTATCAGATTTAAGGTATGCTGAGTTTCTGAAATGGTTACATGGGCATCCGTAAATTGCAATACAATTTCTTGATTAGGAGGGGTGTTTTGCTGTTGATAAATAACCCCTAGAAACGTAATTAATATAACGAGCGCGCCCGTAAACCTCTTTAAATTCATGGGCCAAATATAAAAAAATAATAATGCGCCGTCAGTGGTATTTGCAGAAATATTACTTCAAAAAACTCGTCATCATAAAACAGCTTATTTCAATTACAAAAAAGAGCAACACTGTGGTTGCTCTTTTTTGTAATTATCTCAAGTTAATTTCTCTAGTTACTCCTGCTTCATTTCATCATAACCGTCTAAAATTTCTAAACTAAACTTTTCATCGTCTAAAACTTCTTTTTTGATTTCAATAACATTACTAACAACCTTAATATTGGATCCCATCTGATTCATCGATAAAGAAACATACAGTGGAAAACCCTTAATTTCATCACCATAAGGAGCTGTTTGTTGAGAATAAGCATTTATGGCGTCGGTTGTAAACACTTCCATTTCCATAGGTTGTCCTTGTACTGAGGATGTCACAAAGTATTGTTGACACTCGAAATTTAAAAACATCTTAGTTTCATCTCCTTTGGTTATGACGATATCATTTAGTGCACTTTGCGCTATATCTAATGAACCTTTAATGTATTTTTTTCCTAACATAGGATTATCCATGAATGTTACCATTTCTTTGGAGGCACCATCAGTAATCACAATCATATCTCCAGTCATGGGACTTGAAACTTCTGTTCTTGATTTATCATTTTTAAAATAAGTTGTGGTTCTCATGTCTCCCATCATTGCGAGCTGTGCATTCATCTCATCATTGTCACTTGACATGGTTTGAGAGATAACGACGACACCCTGCGTTAAATTATTTTGGGAAAATCCAAATAAACTTGTTACAATTGCTACAAAAAATATGACTGTGGTTCTCATGTAATTTTATGGATTAAAATTCTAATAAACTGTTTGTTTTCTTTACACCTGAAGCGCTTTCATTTAGGTGTGCTTTTTCTTTATCGTTTAGGTCAATTTCAATGATTTTTTCAATACCATTTTTACCTAGTATAACAGGTACACCAATACATAAATCGTGTAGTCCAAATTCACCGTCCAACAAGACAGAACATGGAAACAATTTATGCTGATCACAAGCAATTGCTTGAACTAATCCTGATACAGCGGCACCCGGTGCATACCAAGCCGAGGTTCCGAGAAGTTTCGTCAAAGTTGCTCCTCCTACTTTAGTTGCTTCTGTCACCTGATCCATACGGTCTTTAGATAAAAATTCTGATACTTTCACACTATTTCTTGTGGCATGATTAATTAGAGGAACCATTCCCTTATCACTATGACCTCCAATAACCATACCATCAACATCACTTATTGGAGCCTCTAAAGCCTCTGCTAATCTATATTTAAAACGAGCTGAGTCAAGCGCACCTCCCATACCAATGATTCTATTCTTAGGTAGGTTAGTAGACTTGTGAACCAAATAAGTCATGGTGTCCATTGGATTGCTTACAACAATGATGATGGTATTTGGAGAATGTTGAATGAGACTTGTCGACACTGTTTTAACAATCCCTGCATTAATACCAATCAATTCCTCCCTCGTCATTCCTGGCTTTCTTGGAATACCAGAAGTGATAACACAAATATCACTGTTTGCAGTTTTTTCATAATCATTTGTACTTCCAGTGATTTTTGTATCAAAAGCATTCAAGGACGCCGTTTGCATTAAATCCATTGCTTTTCCTTCTGCATAGCCTTCTTTGATATCTAGTAAAACAACTTCCGAGGCAAAATTTTTAATAGCAATATATTCTGCACAACTCGCTCCAACCGCTCCTGCTCCAACTACTGTAATTTTCATATTTTGTATGTGATTTTAAGTTCGTTTTAAGCCGCAAAATTACAAAATAATCATTGTCAAATAAAGAAAGTGCTAGATAAAATAAAAAACATTTCAGCAAACCTATTTTTGCTAGTTTATCTGAAACTAAAAGCGATTCCCGCTGTTACTGTATTATATTTTTGAAATGAGTAGTCTGTAAATATTTTAAAGAATCCAATATTAATTCTTGCTCCTAGCGTTGCTTTGATGTTATTAGCAGAAAAATCTAGATTTATAGGATTTGAAATTATTTCACTGACCGTATTTATAAAGTTTCCTGAACCATCTTCAACATCGTAATTAATCGTGTAATCCCCTTTAATTTTAGTTGTGGCTGTACCATTGTTATAACCAACTCCCCCATAGACAGTAAGTATTTTAAAATCAAGAGATGCCAAAGCTTGTAACGTCCATGTTTTCATTTTAAATTCAGCCAGAGCATTTGATGAAATGATGTCATCGGAAAGATCATCGTCTCCAATCGTGTAGGTGACATTCATATTTGTGAATGCTGCAAGCAATGACACGTTCAGAGGTAAGCTTTCTAAAGGTCCGAAATACTGCATCAAATCATGTTGCAATCCCAAACCAAATAAATTAGTTTCTAGATTATCATCAAAACTTATCTTTGGAACTACGCGTAATTTAATATCTGTTTTAAATGGTAACCCCAATCCAAATTGCACCATGGGAGTAGGCACTGCATTAATTGGTAAATCATCCTTTATCCCACCGGGCATGTCAAAACTAGCCACATTAAAAGTCCCATTTCCGTTATCAATTTGAACGTTAACTCTGGTATCAGTATTTGAAGAACTCATTAATGTTGGCAACTCATTTTCACCATTTGGAAGCGATAAGTAACTGTAGTCTGTTGGTATAAAAGCAAACATTTCGTCAGATTTTGGAACCAATGCGACATTCGCAGTTATGGTCACATCAAAACCTAATTTTTTGTGGGTCTTCGCCGTGGTATACCAACCATTATTCATGTCTGACATTAATCCTCTAATTACTGGGTTGGTGTAATTTTCCATTAAAAGACTTGCATCATCAGAAGCAATTAAAATACTTTCAAATACTTGTGATTTTACAACATTCGTTGAAAAAAAAACAACTAGGGTGATAAATAAAGCTCTCATGTTTTTAATTTTAGAACTAATCGGTCTTTTAAATTTACAAAAAAAGATTGTGTTATCGATGAAATTTACTTTTTAACAAAATAAAAGAGTACAAAAAATGCCTGTAAACAGGCATTTTATAAATTGTTTTTGAGACTATTTAAGCATCAATATTTGCATATATAGCGTTTCTCTCGATAAAATCTCGCCTTGGCGGAACTTCATCTCCCATCAACATTGAGAAGATACGATCAGCTTCTGTTCCATTGTCAATCTGCACCAACCGCATCGTTCTGAATTCAGGATTCATAGTTGTGTCCCATAATTGTGAGGCATTCATCTCACCAAGTCCCTTGTATCGTTGAATTTTTGAACCGTCACCAAACGTAGAAACGATACTATCACGTTCCTCATCACTCCAAGCATATTGTTTCTTAGCTCCTTTCTTGACGAGGTATAATGGTGGCGTTGCAATGTAAATATGCCCATTTTCAATTAGCTCTTTCATGTATCTGAAAAAGAAAGTCAAGATTAAGGTTGCAATGTGGCTACCATCAATATCAGCATCACACATAATCACTATTTTGTGATATCGTAATTTTGATAAATTTAATGCTTTACTATCCTCCTCTGTACCAATTGTGACACCAAGTGCTGTAAATATATTTTTTATCTCTTCATTTTCAAAAACCTTATGCGTCATCGCCTTTTCAACATTCAAAATCTTACCTCGCAAAGGTAATATTGCTTGAAATGCTCTGTCTCGACCTTGTTTCGCTGTTCCTCCTGCAGAGTCTCCCTCAACTAAAAACACTTCACATTTGGCAGGATCTTGTTCAGAGCAGTCAGATAATTTTCCGGGTAACCCTCCAATACTCATAACAGTTTTCCGCTGCACCATTTCACGTGCTTTTTGGGCCGCGTGACGTGCTTGTGCTGCAAGAATCACCTTTTGAACAATGGTCTTAGCATCGTCAGGATGTTCCTCTAAATAATCTGTCAACATTTCTGAAACTGCTTGGCTTACGGAGGAAGAAACTTCTCTATTTCCTAATTTAGTTTTTGTTTGACCCTCAAATTGTGGCTCTTGAACTTTGACAGAAATAATTGCCGTTAACCCCTCTCTAAAATCATCACCTGAAATATCAAATTTTAATTTATCTAGCATTCCTGAACCGTCAGCAAATTTCTTTAATGTATGAGTCAATCCTCTTCGAAATCCTGATAAGTGTGTTCCACCTTCATGGGTGTTTATATTGTTTACGTACGAATGTAAGTTCTCAGCATATGAGGTGTTGTAAATCATGGCAACCTCCACAGGAATTCCATTTTTCTCCCCTTCAAAAGCAATTACGTTTTTCATTAAAGGCTCACGAGTAGCATCAAGATAGGTTATAAATTCTTTTAAACCCTCCTTTGAGTGAAATGTCTCACCCTCAAACTCTCCATCATCCTTTTTATGCCTTCGATCAATTAAATGAACCGTAATTCCTTTATTTAAGTATGCTAATTCGCGTAGTCTACTTGCTAAAGTGTCGTAATTATATTCTAAGGTTTGAGTAAATATTGTTGAATCTGGTTTAAAGGTAACCGTGGTTCCTCTTTTATCCGTGTCCCCAGCTTGTCTCACAGGATACATTGCTTTACCTCGTTCGTATTCTTGTTCGTACACTTTTCCTTCTCTAAACACTGTAGCCTTAAGATGCTCAGACAATGCATTGACACAACTCACACCAACACCGTGAAGCCCACCAGAAACCTTGTAAGAATCCTTGTCAAATTTTCCTCCAGCACCAATTTTTGTCATAACAACCTCTAAAGCTGAGACGCCTTCTTTTTTGTGTAACCCAACAGGGATACCACGACCATCATCTTCTGTTGTAATTGAATTGTCTTCGTTGATAGTTACCGTGATATTATCACAATGTCCTGCTAAGGCCTCGTCGATAGAATTATCAACAACTTCGTACACTAAATGATGTAGACCTCTTGTACCTACATCTCCAATATACATTGAAGGTCGCATTCTAACATGCTCCATACCCTCAAGTGCTTGAATACTATCTGCTGAATAATTATGTTTGTTGAATTCTTCTTTATTTTCACTCATAATAAATGTATCTATTATTTCACGTTTTCTAATTGCTTTGGTTGTGGGAAAACAACCTACAAATCGTAAAACAAATATACAATTTTCATCAACTATTATGAAGGTTTGACCTGTACTTACAACATAATTATTAACATTTGTTAACTATCATAAAGTCGCTTAAACTGCTTAAAAAAGGCCTTAAAATTGATTTTACTATGTTTCAAAAAACTGTGGAAACACCTAATTATAGAACATTGCTTTAAAAGCGATTTCTAAACATTTTTATATGTTTAATTTTGATGTTTTTAACTCTAATTTGAATGGTTATTGTTAAACGTACAACAATATCTCTTTTGGGCTAAGCTTTAGTAAGCGTCGTCATGAACTTTCGCAACAGCCCTACCTGAAGGATCATTCATGTTTTTAAATGCCTCATCCCACTCCAAAGCAATTTTTGTGCTACATGCAACACTTGGCTCTTGAGGAACACTTTTAGCCGCAGTATCACTAGGAAAATGAGACTCAAATATCGTTCGATAATAGTACTCTTCTTTATTTTGGGGAGTTTGAATTGGATACCTAAAATGTGCATTTGCTAGTTGCTCTTGAGTCACCTCGGTATCAACAACCACTTTCAAGGTATCAATCCAACTATAACCAACACCGTCACTAAATTGCTCTTTTTGTCTCCAAGCCACAGACTCAGGTAACATGTCTTCAAAAGCCTTTCTAACAATCCATTTCTCCATACGCTCATTATTAATCATTTTGTCTTGTGGATTTAAACGCATGGCAACATCCATAAATTCCTTGTCTAAAAATGGTACCCGGCCTTCGATTCCCCATGCAGCTAAACTCTTGTTTGCCCTCAAACAATCATACATGTGTAATTTACTCAATTTACGTACGGTTTCTTCATGAAACTCCTCAGCATTTGGTGCCTTATGAAAATACAAATAGCCACCAAATAACTCATCGGCTCCTTCACCTGATAACACCATTTTGATCCCCATAGATTTAATGACACGTGCCATAAGATACATAGGAGTACTCGCTCTAATGGTTGTAATATCGTAAGTCTCTAATTGGTAAATAACATCATTTATGGCATCCAAACCTTCTTGAATAGTGAATACTATTTCATGATGAATCGTACCAATATGATCTGCAACTTTTTTAGCAGCAACTAAATCAGGTGAGCCTTCCAAACCAACAGAAAAACTATGCAACTGAGGCCACCATGCTTGTTCTTTATCATCTGCCTCTATGCGTCGTTCTGCATATTTTTTTGCAATAGCGGAAGTAACAGATGAATCTAGCCCACCCGACAACAAGACGCCATAAGGAACGTCACTCATCAATTGCCTATGCACTGCATCTTCAAGCGCTTGTCTCACCTCAGCAATGCTAGTTTTGTTATCTTTTACAGCTTGATAATCTTCCCAGTCACGCCTATACCATTGCACCAATTCACCATCCTTACTGCTCATAAAATGGCCAGGAGGAAATAATTCTATTGTGGTACATATCCCTTCCAAAGCTTTTAATTCTGAAGCCACATAAAATGTCCCGTATTTATCCCATCCTATGTATAGAGGGATAATTCCCATATGATCTCGAGCAATGAAATACTCATCCTTCTCCTTGTCGTATAAGGCAAAACCAAAAATCCCATTCATGTCATCGACAAAATGAACACCCTTTTCTTTGTAAAGTGCTAAAATAACTTCACAATCACTTTCAGTTTGAAACTCATAATTTGGAAATTGACTTCTGAGTTCTCTATGGTTGTAAATCTCACCATTAGCTGCTAAAATAAGTTGTTTATTTTCACTAAATAATGGTTGTTTACCAGAAGCTGGATCTACGATTGCTAGACGCTCATGCGCCAAAATTGCCTTATCATCATCGTATATTCCACTCCAATCTGGACCGCGATGTCTAATGGTCTTTGCCATTTCCAACACTTGTGGCCTTAAAATTTCACTTTTCTGTTTCAAATCAAACGCACATACTATACCGCACATATTTATTTTATTTTATATTAATAACAAAAATGAATATAATATATAAATATATAAACATAAAATCATTTTTTAATTACATATTATAACAAAAAATTAATAATTTAAATAAAAATGCAATTTTTCACGCTTGAATTAACTACTTATTCTTGGATATAAAAAACTTTAACAAAAAGTTTCATTTTTAACCTCTCACAATTAATTAATTTTGTATAAAATTTAAACAAATGAAAAGCTGTACTATTAAAAATATAATGTTGTGTTTCGGCATTATGCTATTATCTACGAATTTAAATGCTCAAAAATTTGCACCAATAGACAAAAGTCCAATGGATGCCGCATCCTTCCCGAGCAGTTACAAGGTATCAGATAAAAATGTTAAAGTTATTTACGGCAGACCGCAGCTAAAAGGACGTTCTTTGAGTGAGCTAATTCCAAATGGAAAACAGTGGAGAACTGGGGCAAATGAAGCAGTAGAAATAACTTTTTATAAAAATATGCAGGTAGCTGGTACAGTAATAAAAGCGGGAACTTACACTTTATCTACTATTCCAGGAGAAAAAGAATGGACCTTAATTTTTAGTTCTGATCTCAATGTTTGGGGAAGCTACTTCTACAATAAAGATAATGATGTTGCTAGAATCATCGTTGAAACCTCTCAGGCTAAAGACGTGTTGGAAGCCTTTTCTATCACTTTTGATGATGAAGGAAACATGTTTCTGGGTTGGGATACTTTAAGGGTCAAAGTACCAATGACAGTAAACTAAAGCTTCCTAATCATTTTTTAGTAAAAACTAAGTAATTAAATGCTTATTGTCATTTGCCCAAGTGCTCAATGACTTTTTTTGATAGCCAAGGTCTAGCTTAGATATGATGTTCGATCGATGTTTTTCTATAGTGCGACTTGAAACGAACAGTAACTCCCCAATTTCTTTAGTACTCTTATTCTGAGCAATTAATTTTACTATGGTACGTTCTGAAGGTGACAATAATTTTAACTTTTGTAATTCTGGCGAAACCTCATTCTTAAAAACAGAGCTAAAAATATCGCTAAAATAAGGAATACCTTTACTAACGCTTTGAATACACTTGTGTATTTCAATAAATGGCTCATCTTTTATGATGTATCCAGAAATATTCAATTTTTTTGCTTTATAAATAAACGCTTTTTCTTTGTGAGATGTTAAAATTATAAATCGCGTATTAATG
>ENA-OQVM01005405-OQVM01005405.1-marine-metagenome-genome-assembly--contig:-NODE-5405-length-12282-cov-3.084556_pt1 | contig 12282 bp, 9 predicted proteins | sample MGYA00237776_ERZ505498 | MGnify/ENA primary metagenome ERZ505498 (study PRJEB26159, sample SAMN06265151) | marine metagenome | isolation source: Helgoland LTER site | place: Germany:Helgoland, sampling... | reverse complement strand
CAGTCTGCGCATGATGGAAGCGGGCAATATGGCTATTGTTACTGCCTATAACGATATGCTTTCTGCCCACCAGCCCTATGCGGTCTACCCAGATAAAATAAAGCAGGCGATGCGCGAGATCGGTTGCACAGCGCAGGTTGCCGGTGCAGTACCTGCAATGTGTGATGGTGTCACGCAGGGTCAGGACGGTATGGAGCTAAGTCTTCTAAGTCGCGATTTGATTGCCCAGTGCACCGCTGTGTCACTGTCGCACCAGATGTTTGATGGCGTTTTAGCGTTGGGTATTTGCGACAAAATTGTTCCAGGCCTGATAATGGGTGTGTTGACCTTTGGTTACCTGCCTGCAGTATTTATTCCCGCTGGCCCTATGGAGTCGGGACTGCCAAATAAAGAAAAGGTGCGTATTCGCCAGCTGTTTGCCGAGGGCAAAATTGGTCGCGAAGAATTGCTTCAAGCCGAGTCTGATTCTTATCACAGTGCCGGTACCTGTACTTTTTACGGTACCGCGAATAGTAATCAGGTTGTGCTTGAGGCGCTGGGATTGCAGCTGCCTGGCAGTTCATTCGTGAATCCTGATAATCCAATGCGCGATAAACTGACTACTGAGGCCGCTCATCAGTTAGCCCGAATTACTGCGCTGGGCAACGACTATCGCCCCGTGGGGGAGATTGTTGACGAGCGCGCGATTGTGAATGGCACAGTGGCCCTGCTAGCGTCTGGTGGCTCTACTAATCACAGTATGCATCTGGTGGCGATTGCACGTGCCGCCGGTATTATTCTCAACTGGGATGATATCTCAGAGTTGTCAGCAGTTGTGCCGCTGTTGGCCAAGGTCTATCCAAATGGGCAGGCTGATGTAAACCATTTCCATGCAGCCGGTGGCACTAGCTGCATGTTCCGCCAGTTGATTAAAGGCGGCTTTATGCACGCTGATGCAAAGACTGCCTGGGGTAAAAACTTCGCTGACTTTACGCAGGAATCATTTTTAGATAATGACAAAGTCGTGTGGCGCGAATCACCAGAAATACCGCTGGATATGGATGTATTGACGACATTGGATAAGCCCTTTTCGACTGAGGGTGGACTGCGTCTACTGGAGGGTAACTTAGGTCGCGGAGTTATCAAGGTTTCTGCTGTTGCTCTAGAGCATCAAATTGTTGAGGCGCCCGCCGTCGTGATTGATGGCCAGGATCAGCTGCAGCCACTATTTGAATCTGGCGCATTAAACCGTGACTGTGTGGTAGTGGCGCGTTACCAGGGTCCCAAGGCTCTAGGTATGCCTGAATTGCACAAGCTCACCCCATTCCTAGGTACGCTGCAGGACAAAGGTTTTAAAGTGGCGCTGGTAACCGATGGCCGTATGTCTGGTGCGTCGGGCAAGGTTCCCGCTGCAATTCATCTGGTGCCTGAAGCGGCCGATGGCGGCCTACTGGCGAAAATTCAAGACGGCGATCTTATTCGTGTCAATGCGGTGACCGGAGACTTGCAGTTCCTAGGCGATATCGCAGAGCTTGAAGCGCGACAGGTTGCGTCTCAGCCACGCACTGGCGATCGTGGTTGTGGCCGCGAACTATTTCTCGTTAATCGCAATAATATTAGTAATGCAGAGCGGGGCGCTTCGTACCTGTTTGGTGAGGCTTAAGCTATGAGCACAATTCTTGAGGGATCGAGCAATCTACGGTGGAATCTAGTCGCTGATATTGGCGGCACCAATGCGCGTTTTTCTGCTGTACTGGAAGGGCAGCTCGAAGGTGAGTATGAGTTTCATCACTCCGTGGAAGAGTATCCAGAGTTCGCCGGATTGATCGGCGGCCTGCTGGCGGAAATCGCCGCGGCGACAGGCTGGCACAGCCCGCCAGTGAATGCTTGCTTTGCGGTAGCCTGTCCTGCAGACACCGAGGTCATTGCCTTTACCAATAGTCATTGGGAATTTACTAAAACATCTCTTAAGCAGACGCTGGGATGTGAAAACCTATCGGTAATTAATGATTTCGAAGCTGTGGCCCATGGCATAACTGAGCTACAGGATGATGATCTGGTGCAGGTAGGTGGACAGTCACCTATTGCACATAAGGTCATCGGTATTCTCGGTGCCGGCACTGGTCTTGGTGTTGCTGGCTTGGTTCAGCACGCCGATGGCTACCATATAGTGGATACCGAGGGCGGTCATGCCGACTATGCGCCTATCGATGAAATACAGAGCGCGGTCGTGAACTGCCTGCGTGAGACCTATGGTCGGGTGTCATTAGAGCGCCTGCTATCAGGCAAAGGTTTACTTAACATCTATACAGCGCTGTGCACTATCGAGGGCGTTGATGCGATTTTTACATCGCCGGCTGAAGTAGTCTCTGGTGCTTTAGATTCAGCAGATGTGAAGGCACTGCAAACATTAAATATGTTCTGTGAGGGAATGGGTTCAGCCGCGGGTAATCTGGCACTAACATTTGGTGCTAAGGGTGGTATCTATATCGCCGGTGGTGTTATCCCACGCTTCCAAGAATTTTTTATCAATAGTGGTTTTCGTAGCAAGTTTGAAGACAAAGGTCGTTTTGTCAGCTATTTGCAGCCAATTCCTGTCTATCTCGTTATTCGTAGCAATCTGGGCCTTCTGGGTGCAGCAAAGAAACTACAACAAATTTAATAAAGGAGTTATGTGTGCGTAATTTATTGGCTGGTAATCCAGTGATCCCGGTAATTACTCTGGACCGAGTGGATGATGCAGTTCCGCTGGCAGAGGCATTGGTCGCTGGCGGCTTGAAAGTACTTGAGGTGACTCTGCGAACAGAGGCTGCTATCGAGGGTATTAAACAAATTATTAAACATGTTCCGGAGGCTATTGTCGGCACCGGAACAGTCTGCAATGAACAGCAGATTAAATTATCTGAAGATATTGGCTGTCAGTTTATGATCTCTCCAGGTGCTACAGATACGTTATTGCAGGCAGCACAGAAGTCATCAGTCCCATTTTTGCCCGGTATCTCATCGGTCAGTGAATTGATGCGTGGTTTGGAATACGGTCATCGTGATTTTAAATTTTTCCCAGCTGAAGCAGCGGGTGGCGCGCCCATTCTGAAGGCGATGGCAGGCCCTTTCGGCGATATTAAATTTTGCCCCACAGGAGGGATTGGATTACACAATGTCATGGCGTATCTAGCCCTACCAAATGTACTATGCGTGGGTGGCTCATGGATTGCGCAGCCAAAATTGATTCATGCAAAAAAATGGATAGAGATAGAGCAGCTGGCACGTGAAGCGGTTGCTCTTGCGGGCTAATACCAAACTACAGTTATCTATTTAGAGCTAAGATACAAACATAGAGGTTTATAATGAGCAGCAATATTGATCTGGTAATTTTCGGCGCCTGTGGCGATCTGTCTAAGCGTAAATTATTTCCCGCACTTTTTGAGTTGGATAGAGCGGGCCTATTAACAGATAGTGTTCGTATTGCTGGTGTAGCTCGCCAGAACATGGATACTGTTGTCTTTATTGAGCAGATGCACGAAGCGCTTAAGAGTTCTGCGAAAGAGGGGCAATGGGATGAGACGACGTGGAAACGTTTTAGTCGTCGTTTGCACTATATCAAAGTCGATTTTTCACAGAAGAAAGAGTTTGTGGCTTTAAAAGAATGGGCGATCGATAAGCGCACAATAATTTATTATTTGGCAACGCCTCCGAGTCTATACGGTTCAATTTGCAAGCACCTGCATGACTCAAACTGTGTCAATGCAGCATCGCGCATTGTTTTGGAAAAACCCATTGGTGATGACTTAGAGAGCTCTAGATCGGTCAATGATACTGTTGGGCAATATTTCACAGAACGTAATATTTACCGTATTGATCATTATCTGGGTAAAGAAACTGTACAGAATTTACTCGCATTGCGTTTTGCCAATCGCATGATCAATTCTCAGTGGGACAATAGCTGTATTGATCATGTGCAGATTACAGTCGCAGAGACTGTCGGTATTGAGGGGCGTTGGTCCTACTATGATAAGGTCGGACAGTTACGTGACATGGTACAGAATCACCTTTTGCAGTTGCTGTGTATGGTTGCGATGGAGCCACCTAATGCATTGCAAGCTGATGAAATACGTGCAGAAAAAGTAAAGTTACTTAGAGCTCTGAGTCCAATCACATCTGACAATGTTACCGACCAGGCTGTACGCGGCCAATATGGCGCGGGCTGGATTGCCGGTCAGCCAGTGGTTGGCTATATGGAAGAAGAGGGCTGTGAGAGTGACAGCAGTAACAATGAAACCTATGTTGCCCTCAAAGTGATGATTGATAACTGGCGCTGGGCAGGTGTGCCATTTTATCTGCGTACCGGTAAGCGATTGCAGGAAAAAGTTACTCAGGTGGTGATTACTTATAAAGATAATCCGCATTCATTGTTCCCCGAGACTGATGGCGAAGCCAACAACCGATTGGTGATTAATTTGCAGCCCAATGAAGGTATTCAGTTGGAAATGGTGTCCAAAAAGCATAGCTTGAAAGAGCGTCTTGGTCTTGAGAAGCGCAGCTTAAATCTGGATTTCTTTGACTCCTCTGGTGACTCAAGAATACCGGATGCCTATGAGCGTCTGTTCTTAGAAGTTATTAAAGGCGACCAGTGGTTATTTGTTAGCCGAGAAGAAATTGAAGCATCTTGGAACTGGTGTGACACGTTGTTAGATGCTTGGGCCGATAAGAATATTGGTACCAAAGGCTACAGTGCCGGTTCTTGGGGACCCTCCAAAGCAGAGATCCTGATCGAAAATGATGGTCGCAGCTGGTACGAGGGTTAATCGTGGAATTAGTTGAATTTGAAAATACCTCAGCACTCGATATCGAATTATCCGCAAAGGTAGCCAAGCTATTAATCGCAGATATTGCCGACACAGGGTCTGCATCATTAGTGGTGTCAGGCGGCAGAACGCCAATGGGCTTTTTCCATCTGTTGTCTCAGCAGATACTAGATTGGAGCAAGGTCAGTATTACCCTAGCTGATGAGCGCTGGGTCGACGCGGATCATGCCGACAGTAATGAGAAGCTGGTGCGCGCTAACCTGCTCATCAACGAGGCCCATCAGGCGACGTTTATTGGTTTAAAAAATTCGGCCGCAGACGCTATTGTAGGTGAACCTGAAACTGAACAGGCGCTAGCCGCTGTTGGTAAGTTTACTGTACTGATTCTGGGTATGGGTGACGATGGCCACACAGCTTCATTGTTTCCAGGGGCTGATGCTCTGGCTCTGGGTCTAGATATGGATTCTGGGCGCACCTGTATCGGGGTAACACCAACAGAAGCACCTCATCAGCGTATTAGTATGACTTTGCCGAGACTGATAGATAGCCAGCAAATTATTATTCATATTAGTGGGGCAGGGAAACAGCAGGTTCTTGAGCAGGCGCAGGCGGGAGATGATGTTGAAGCGTTACCGATCCGTGCAATTTTGAATCAGCAGCAGGCACCTTTAGCAATTTATTGGGCGAAGTAAGTATTAGATTTGGAGCCAGGTGGGCTATTTTCACTGTAGCCTTTTCCTGCGTTGGCTATGCTCTTTATAGGGCCACTCTAAGTTGGCCATCCGTGGCCAGGGAAGAGACGGTTTTTCAAGTTAGCGAATAACGTCGCCCACTCGAACAATTTTTAATGTGTTAGTGCCACCATGGACATTAACAAAGTCACCTTTGGTAATTAGCACCAGGTCACCATCAACCACTTCAGCATGCTCGCGTAGCTTTTCAACGGCGCAGTGATTGACCTCAGAGGGGTCAAGCTGAGAGGTGTCAAAAGGTACAGGTACTACACCTTTATACAGGGCTGTAATTTCGCAGGTGCCGAGCTTTTCTGCCATCGCATAAATTGGCAGAGAAGAAGTGATGCGTGACATCAGTAGCGGGGTAAAACCGGTTTCGGTCATACAGATTACTGCCTTCACGCCTTTAAGATGATTGGCTACATACATAGCAGATAATGCGAGAGACTCGTCAATCCGTTCGAAGGTTTCATCGATTCTATGTTTTGAGCGCTGTGCCAGAGGGTGTTTCTCGGCGCCTTCGATCACTCGCGCCATTGCCTTAACAGTTTCAACGGGATACTGACCCACTGCAGTTTCGGCACTCAACATCACGGCATCAGTTCCGTCCAATACCGCATTGGCAACATCAAACACTTCTGCACGGGTAGGCGTAGGTGCAGTGATCATGGACTCCATCATCTGCGTCGCCGTAATCACAACCTTATTGGCATTGCTGGCTGCTTCAATCAGCTGCTTCTGAACTGCGACCAAGTTTGCATCGCCAATTTCAACACCCAGATCACCACGCGCCACCATAATGCCATCGGACGCAGCGATAATGCCGGGTAGAAATTCATCGGTAATAGCTTCAGCGCGTTCAATTTTGGCAATAATATGTGCGGTGCTGCCAGCCTGCTTAAGTAACTCTCTAGTTTCTTCAACATCCTCTTTTGCTTGCACAAAAGATATGGCCAGATAATCAGTATTCAACGCTGCGGCAGTTTTGATATCAGTTTTATCTTTTTCTGTCAGCGCCTTAGCAGATAGGCCGCCGCCAAATTTATTGACGCCTTTTTTACTCGACAGCACTCCACCTTGAGTCACGATACACTGTACGGCATGATCTGTTTTAACACTTACTTGCAGAGTTAATCGGCCATCATCCAAAAGCAGAATGCTGTCTTTTTGAATATCTTCGAGAAGTTCCTGAGCTATATAAACGGCATCCTGATGACCGCCTTCGATATCGAGTTGGCTATCTAGGGTGAAGGTGCTGCCATCTTCGAGATTGATTTTTTGGTCGTCTATAAAACTACCAATACGAATTTTCGGTCCCTGCATATCGCAGAGAATGCCCACAGGACTTTTCAGTTCAATGCCGATGCTGCGAATCGTCAATGCGCGCTGGCAATGCTCTTCGGCACTGCCATGAGAAAAGTTGAGGCGAAAGACATTAACACCGGCTTTTATTAACTCACGAATACTGTGGTCATCACTGCTCCCGGGCCCGAGTGTTGCTAATATTTTGGTTCTGCGTGGCATCTGGTTATGCGCCTGCTTCTAATAGAGCAATACTGTTGTCGAGCATGCGATTGGAGAAGCCCCACTCGTTATCGTACCAAGCCATAACTTTAACTAGCGAGCCATTGACACGAGTCTGTAATGAGTCGAAGTTACAAGAGTAAGGAATATGGTTGTAGTCGATAGAGACCAGTGGTTTGTCGCAATAGCTTAGCACTGAGCTAAGGTCGCCTTCGGCGGCCTGCTTGAGCAGCATATTCACTTCTTCAATACTGGTATCACGACCGGCATTAAAGGTTAGATCAACCAGAGAAACATTGATGGTGGGAACGCGCACGGCAAGGCCATCAAGTCGCCCTTTTAACTCGGGCAGCACATCGCCAATTGCGACTGCGGCACCAGTTTTGGTGGGAATCATTGACTGGGTTGCTGATCGGGCACGGTAGACATCGGAATGGTAGACGTCACTCAACTGCTGATCATTAGTATAGGCATGAACCGTGGTCATATAGCCAGATAGAATGCCCATAGCTTCGTGCAGTGGCTTAACCATTGGTGCTAAGCAGTTGGTGGTGCAGGAGGCATTGGAAACAATGTCGTGAGACTGGGTCAGAATGCTGTCATTGATACCGTAGACAACGGTTGCATCAACATTTGAGCCAGGCGCAGAGATAAGTACTTTCTTGGCTCCGCCAGCAAGGTGCAGTGCAGCCTTATCACGGCTAGTAAATACGCCCGTGCACTCACATACTAGGTCAACACCTAGATCACCCCAGGGAATATTGGCCGGATCGCGTTCGCAGAACCATTGAATCTTATTGCCATTAATGGTCAGGGAGTCTTCGCCGACTTCTACCTGATGATTAAAACGACCGTGGACTGTATCGAACTGCAGCAGATGAGCACTGATATCGACATTGCCAAGGTCATTGATGGCAACGATTTGAATTTTGTCTTGTAGGTCTGGACGCTCATAAAGTGCACGAACGACATTGCGTCCGATTCGTCCAAAGCCATTGATCGCTATTTTGTACATAACTGAATACTTTAATGTAGTAAATTTACGTAAATTGTAGGCTTTTTCACCAATTTTAGCAATTAAATGCACTTTTATTTACGTATAATTACATAATAAGCATGGTGTTGTGATGCTTTGATGACAGTTAATGAAAGATTCTTACAAATTGGGCATTTATTGCGGATTTTTATGACTAAAGAACCTAAAATAAGGCTCATACGAAAATGAGTTACGCAAAATAGTGAGTTTGCAAAGAGGATTTAACCAATAATGCACAGTCAAAATTTGATTAACATTATCACTGATGCCCTGCCGAGCTTAAATAAGTCAGAGAGCAAAGTGGCTCAGGTGATTTTAAGCGATCCCGATGCTGCAACCCGCTCTAGTATTGCCACTCTGGCCAAAAAAGCCGGTGTCAGTGAGCCCAGCGTCAATCGGTTTTGTAAGCGTTTTAATGCTGCCGGATTCCCCGATTTTAAGCTTAAGCTAGCCAAGTCATTGGTCAGTGGCATTCGGTTTGTCAATCGTAATGTAGACCCGAATGATGATGTGGATGGTTACACGCCCAAGATATTCGATAGCACCATTAATAACTTAGCGCTGGTGCGCGATAAAATCAGCCACAGTCGCGTTAATCAGGTCGTTGACAAGTTAATACAGGCCAAGCGAATCTACTTTTTTGGTTTAGGTGCCTCAGGCTCGGTGGCGCGAGACGCCGAAAATAAATTTTTTCGCTTTAATCTACCTGTGTCCTGCCATGATGATGTACTAATGCAGCGTATGCTTGCCTCGACTGGCACCACCGGTGATGTTTTCTTTATCATCTCTCACACTGGGCGCACCAAGGAAGTGGTGGAAGTCGCCGAAATTGCTCGTGCCAATGGCTCTACTGTTATCGGGCTGACGGCGCCTAAATCTCCGCTTGCTGATATTAGTAGTGTGACTCTGGATGTGGAAGTTCCGGAGAATACTGATGAATATATGCCAATGACTTCGCGCATTGTGCATCTAGTAATTCTCGACGTTCTGGCAACAGGCGTAACCCTGCGTCGAGGGCCCGAATTTTTGCCCCATTTAGAGAAAATTAAGAACAGCCTTAAGCCCACGCGCTATTCCAAAGACAACTAGGTGCGACAGCTGTTATTAAGGCTAAAAACATTGATCGGCTTGAGTAAAACTATAGAAATCTACTAGAATTGCCGCCAATAATTAAAATCTAGAGGCTTCACTGATGTCCGAATCTCCGATGTATCCTGTTTCCGAGCAATGGAAAGAAACTGCTTGGATCAACCAAGATCGCTATCAGGCGATGTATCAGCAATCGATTGAAAATCCGGATCAGTTTTGGGCCGAGCAAGCGGCTGAGTTTTTGCAGTGGGAGACTCCCTGGCAAACAGTCTGTGACTATGATTTTGCCAAGGGCGCAGCGACATGGTTTGGTGGCGGCACTCTTAATGTTGCCGTTAACTGCATCGATCGTCATCTGCCTGAGCGTGCCAATCAGACGGCGCTAATATGGGAGGGTGATGAGCCCAGCGATGACAAAACAATTAGCTATTTTGAGCTGCATGACAAAGTCTCTCGTATGGGTAATGTGCTGCGTGACCGCGGTGTAAAAAAGGGCGATCGGGTGTGCATCTATATGCCTATGATCCCAGAAGCTGCCTACGCCATGCTGGCCTGTGCGCGCATTGGTGCGGTGCACTCTGTCGTTTTTGGGGGCTTCTCTCCAGAGGCGCTCAAAGACCGTATTCTCGACTCTAATTGCCAGGTAGTGATTACGGCAGATGAGGGTGTGCGTGGCGGTAAGGCAATTCCTCTTAAGGCCAATGTGGATAAAGCTCTTCAAAACTGCTCGGACGTGCATACCTGTTTGGTGGTTGAGCGAACCTCGGGAAAAATTGATTGGACCGAAAATCGTGATGTCTGGTATCAAAGTGCAATTGAGTCCGTGACCGCCGACTGCCCTGCACAAACTATGGACGCAGAAGACCCATTATTTATCCTTTATACCTCAGGTTCTACAGGTAAGCCCAAAGGTGTGATGCATACCACTGGCGGCTATTTGCTAATGGCGGCGATGAGCCACAAATATACCTTTGACTATAAAGAGGGTGATATCTACTGGTGTACCGCCGATGTGGGCTGGATTACCGGCCATAGCTATATTCTCTATGGTCCACTGTGTAATGGCGGTATTTCGCTGATGTTTGAAGGGGTCCCTACGTATCCGGATGCCTCGCGCTTTTGGCAGGTCATCGACAAACATCAGGTTAATCAGTTTTATACCGCGCCGACAGCCATTCGTGCACTAATGAGTGCAGGTAATAAGTTTGTGGAAAGCACTTCGCGCAGTTCATTAAAATTGCTCGGCACGGTGGGTGAGCCTATTAATCCTGAGGCCTGGGAATGGTACTACCGAGTTGTCGGTGACGAACGGTGCCCGATAGTTGATACCTGGTGGCAAACCGAAACCGGTGGCCATATGTTGACACCATTACCCGGCGCCACTGACCTCAAGCCTGGGTCTGCGAGCCAGCCATTTTTTGGCGTGCAACCGGTATTGTTAGATACAGAGGGCAATGAAATTACAGGTGCAGGTGAGGGCTTGTTGATGATTAAGTCATCTTGGCCGAGTCAGATTCGCACTGTCTATGGTGACCATAAGCGTTGTATCGAAACCTATTTTAGCGCCTACCCCGGTTACTACTTTACGGGTGATGGTGCGCGTCGTGATGAGGATGGTTACTACTGGATTACCGGGCGTGTGGATGATGTGCTAAATGTGTCCGGCCATCGTATGGGCACTGCTGAGGTAGAGAGTGCACTGGTGCTCCACGAAAAAATTGCCGAGGCCGCGGTGGTAGGGTATCCCCATGATATTAAAGGGCAGGGCATCTATTGCTACGTTACACCCATGATCGGTGTAGAGGCGGATGAGGCTTTGCGCGCAGAATTAGTTAAACTCTGCGTTAAAGAGATCGGACCTATAGCCAAGCCGGATATTATTCAGTGGGCTCCAGGGTTGCCCAAGACTCGCTCGGGAAAAATTATGCGCCGAATATTGCGCAAAGTGGCAGCCAATGAATTGGACAGCTTAGGTGATACCTCAACCTTGGCCGACCCTTCAGTTGTCGATGAGCTGGTCGGTAACCGCCATAACCGCTAAAAATAGGCTGTTGTGCTTAGTGGAGGCTGAGTATAGTACTACCTAATAAAAAAGTTGCTGCTTATGTTACTAAGGGCGTTTTCTTCAATTATTGCCTGTCTGATACTGTGCTACGCCTTGTTATTGATGCTACCTGCATACAATCGCGAGGCGCCTCCAGCTGGCTACCAATCAAACACCTTTGATATTATTGCTCATCGTAATGGAAGAGCGCTTGTGCCTGGCAATACATTTGAGGCAGCCATCAATGCGCTTAATGTGGGTGCAGATGTTCTTGAGATAGATGTACACCTAACGGCTGACAATGTTTTGGTTGTGCGTCATGACGCGGTTATAGATACGACTACCAATGGTTCTGGCCGTATTGCGCAGATGACAGTGGCCCAAATTCAGGCTTTTGATGTGGGCTTCCATGAAGTCGACTACCCCGATTTGGTGGCGCCGCCGGGAATTGAGGTTCCGACGTTAAAGTCTCTGTTCGAACGTATGCCTGAAAATCGCTATCTGATTGAGCTTAAACCTATAGAGACTGCCGCTGCAGATGAGCTTTGCTACCTAATTACTGATTATGATCTGGCTGACCAGGTTGTTGTTGCCTCTTTTCACGACTCGGTGCTGGTTTATTTTCGTGAGATTTGCCCAACTGTCCTGACATCTTTGGGGGAGAGGGAGGCGAGTTGGCTATTTGTACTGAGTAAGCTTGGTCTTGGTCACCTCTATAATTCGCCCGGATACTCAGTGCAACTGCCCATGTTTGAGGAAGATATGACTATAGTAACCCCAGGGTTAGTTAGGGCGATACATCAATTAAATATGCGTGTTGAGGTCTGGACAATTAACGATCCGCAGACCATGCAAGAGCTTATGGATATGGGGGTGGATAGCATTATTACTGACAGGCCAGATATTCTGGAGCGCCTAGTAAACCCCGCTCTGTAAGAGTTCACATTACTTACTTTTTTGCGTAATTAATTGCTTTTTTAGTATGAATGATCTAAAAACAATTCGAATATAAATAGAAATGAGCGTCATACTACTGCCATGAAACTCGATATCAGTAAACAGCTTGCTAGG
>ENA-OQVM01005403-OQVM01005403.1-marine-metagenome-genome-assembly--contig:-NODE-5403-length-12283-cov-5.853187_pt1 | contig 12283 bp, 6 predicted proteins | sample MGYA00237776_ERZ505498 | MGnify/ENA primary metagenome ERZ505498 (study PRJEB26159, sample SAMN06265151) | marine metagenome | isolation source: Helgoland LTER site | place: Germany:Helgoland, sampling... | reverse complement strand
GCGGCAGGCGGCTACTACATTTTCCCAGCGATCGGCGCCGCCCCTTGAGGTCGGTTGAATATGACCGCGTGTGAGTTGTATTTCGGTGAATTCCCGTGCGCAGTACATACATAGATGGGCATCGCGAACAAAAAGCGTGGGGTTTTTTAACGCTGGGTTGGTTCTGGGTCTGGCTAACTGCTCTCCGCCACAGGCGATCATACTTGGCAGTTCAACCACTGAGCGCAGCCCGGATAGTCGCGAGATACCGCCCTGAACCTGGCGCACCACATCACCCATACTCCAGATCACCAGGTCCCGTGCGTACATACAGACTGCCTCTTCCCAGTCGAGCCAGCTAATCGGTTGTCCCGCTAAATTGAGTCTGAGTATTTTCATTTCACAGCTAACCTGTAGTGATTACTTTTTCCTCTTAACAACTAAATATTAGACGACGGAAACCCGCCGAGTCTCAATTTATCTGGCTTTTTCCAATTGACCGCGCTGGCCTTGTTAGTTAGGGTGAACGGCTTGCATGACAATCGTTTTACAAAGGTAGGCTCAGGTGACAAAAGACAAAAAAGCGGTAGATTTTGAACAGCAGTTGGAGAGCCTTGAGGCTTTGGTAGAGTCGCTCGAAAGCGGTGATCTCAGTTTGGAAGATTCCTTAAAATCGTTTGAGACTGGTATTAAAGTGGCTCGCGAATGCCAGCAGGCACTTAAGACTGCCGAGCAGAAAGTTGAGCTGTTAATGCGTCAGGGTGACGAGTTGATCAGTCAGCCTTTTGATGCCTCAGATAGCTAAACTCTATACCCGGCTTTTTATGACAGACTTCAATTCCATTATCAGTGATTACACAGCACAGGTTGATGCTCAGCTGGAGGCGATTCTGCCGGCGGCATCGGGCCCGGCTGAACAGCTGTTTGCGGCGATGCGCTATTCGGTATTTAACGGTGGCAAGCGGGTGCGTCCGGCACTCTGTTTTGCTGCAGCTGAGGCGGTGGCAAGCAGTGATAGCAATACTGCCAAGGTAGCTGCTGCAGTGGAGATGATTCACGCCTATTCATTGATTCACGATGATCTACCGGCGATGGATAATGATGATCTGCGTCGCGGCAAGCCGACCTGTCATATCCAGTTTGGTGAAGCGACGGCAATTTTAGCCGGTGATGGCCTGCAATCCCTGGCCTTTCAACAGCTTACTCAGCTCAGAGATATTCCAGCGCAGACAGTGGTTGAGCTGATTGGTCTATTGTCCGGCCTCGGCGGCTGCGACGGTATGGTGACCGGTCAGGCGATTGATCTGGCGGCGACTGGAACAGCGCTTAACCTGCAACAGCTAAAGACGATGCACGCCCATAAAACCGGCGCTTTAATTGAGGCCAGTGTGCTGATGGGTGCGATTGCCACAGCACAGGTAAGTCCCCAGCAACTGTCGGCGCTAAAACAGTTTTCTACGGCCATCGGCCTGGCATTTCAGATTCAGGACGATATTCTCGATGTTGAGAGCTCCACCGAGATGCTCGGCAAACAGCAGGGTTCTGATATCACCAATCAAAAGTCCACCTACACCTCTATTCTGGGTCTGGAAGAGGCGCGCAGTGAAGCCGCGGCACTCTATCAGCAGAGTATGCAGGCACTGGATATCTTCGCTGACAAAGCCGATAGCCTACGCGGGATTGCTGACTTTATCGTCAAACGTAATCACTGACTTAAAAATAAGCGAGCCGAGCTCTTATTTGGTGTAAAATCTGTAAACAGCATCAATAAGCAGCAATGAAAAAAAGCATGCCAAAAACATTCAATGACATCCCTCTCGCGCGTCCTGATACTCCGCTACTGGATAGCGTTAATCAGCCCGCTGATCTGCGTGACTTTAATCCGCAGCAGTTGCTCGCACTGGCGGATGAGCTGCGCCACTTTATGCTCTATTGCGTGGGAAGAACTGGCGGCCATTTTGGTGCCGGCCTGGGTGTTACCGAATTAACTATTGCCCTGCATTATGTTTTTAATACTCCGGACGATCGCCTGATCTGGGATGTGGGCCATCAGACATACCCCCATAAAATTCTTACCGGCCGCCGCGAGCAGATGCTCAGTATGCGCCAAAAAGACGGTTTATCCGGCTTTCCAAAACGCTCTGAGAGCGAATACGATACCTTTGGTGTGGGCCATTCGAGCACCTCTATAAGTGCCGCACTGGGTATGGCGATGGGTTCGGCACAGCTGGGCTCTGAGCGCAAAACCGTGGCGATTATGGGCGATGGTGCAATGACCGCTGGTATGGCTTTTGAAGCGATTAACCATGCGGCTCATGTGGATAAGAACCTGTTGGTTGTGCTCAACGACAATCAGATGTCGATCTCGCGAAATGTCGGTGGCCTGTCGACTTATTTCTCCAAGCTGTGGGCGAGCAAGTTTTACAACCAGATGCGTGAGCGCGGCAAAAAGGCTTTGCGACCTCTCCCCCATGCCAGTGCTTTTGTTCGTCGCACTGAAGAATATATGAAAAGCATGGTCTCTCCGGCGACCATCTTTGAAGAGTTGGGCTTCTATTATGTGGGTCCAATTGATGGCCATGATCTGCCTTTGCTCGTGGAGACATTGGCTAATATCAATGAGATTAATGGCCCGGTGCTACTTCATATTATTACCCATAAGGGCAAAGGCTTTGCGCCGGCAGAAAATGATCCGGTGGGTTATCACGCGCTGAATAAAATTGAGCCCAAGCCAACAGTAGCCCCTGCTCAACCGAGCCAAACCGCCTCCAAGCCAAAGTACCAAAAAGTGTTTGGTGACTGGCTCTGCGATATGGCGGAACAGGATAATCGTCTGGTGGGTATTACTCCGGCCATGTGTGATGGCTCGGGGATGAATGAATTCTCTCAGCGCTTTCCGGATCGTTACGAAGATGTGGCAATTGCCGAACAGCATGCGGTCACTCTGGCGGCCGGCATGGCCTGCGAGGGTTCAAAGCCGGTTGTGGCTATTTACTCGACCTTTTTACAGCGCGCCTACGACCAGTTAATTCACGATGTGGCGCTGCAAAATCTGGATGTGTTATTTGCTCTGGATCGCGCTGGACTGGTTGGCGAAGATGGTGCCACCCATGCCGGTGCCTACGATATTAGCTATTTGCGCTGCATCCCCAATATGCTGGTGATGACACCTTCCGACGAAAATGAGACCCGCCAACTTTTATATACCGGCTATCAGCACAGTGGCCCTGCGGCGGTTCGCTATCCTCGTGGTACTGGGCCCGGTGCAGTGATTGAACAACAGATGACCGCACTGCCTGTGGGCGTGGGTGTTATGCGCCGCGAAGGTACTGGTGTGGCGATCTTAAACTTCGGTACTCTGCTCGCCTCAGGTCTTGAGGTTGCTGAACAGCTCGATGCCAGTGTTGCCGATATGCGCTTTGTTAAGCCTATCGACAAGGCGATGATTCTCGATCTCGCCAGCCGCCACCAACTGTTGGTGACCCTGGAGGAAAACAGTATTGCCGGCGGTGCAGGCTCTGCGGTCAATGAGTTTCTTGCGCAACAGGGTATTGTGATGCCGGTGCTGCAGCTCGGCCTGCCGGATACCTTTGTCGATCATGGCAGCCACGATCAACAGCTTGCGTCTCTGGGTCTTGATAGTGCGGGCATATTGGCCTCTATCAGCAAGCGTCTGGAACTTCTCGATACTGCTGTGGGAAAAAAGAGCGCTCTATAAATACCATTTAAAAAAAGGATACTTCAGCTATGAAACTCTATGATTATGCTATCGCACCCAACCCTCGCAGAGTAACAATTTTTATTGCTGAAAAAGGTATCGAAATAGAAACCGTGCAGATTGATCTTCGCGCCGGTGAGCAGAAAACCCCTGAATTTACCGCCCTAAATCCTATGCAGGATGTGCCTGCCCTAGAGCTCGATGATGGCAGCTGTATCAATCAGGTCAATGCGATCTGTCGCTATCTGGAAGAGGTCTACCCACAGCCGCCACTTTACGGCCGCACAGCAGTGGAGCGGGCTCAGGTGGAATCCTGGAATCACCGTATTCAGAACAATGGAATTTTGGCAGTGACTGAAGCCTACAGAAACTCTTCTCCGTTCTTTGCCAATCGTGCAGTTACCGGGCCCAATGCCTATGCACAGATTCCCGAACTGAGTGAACGCGGTCTAAAGCGCATCGGCGATTTCTACACTGATATGAATGCCCACTTTGCCGACAATCAATTTGTGATGGGCGACTATTTTTCGGTGGTGGATATCACTGCCTATATCACCGTCGATTTTGCCAAGTGGGTAAAGATGTCTATTCCCGAAGACTGTACTCACCTGCAGCGCTGGTTTGATGAGGTGGGTTCTCGTCCCAGCATTAGCCAATAGTTTCTAATCAATAGCCTCTAGTTAAGAGGCTCAAAAAAATCCTGCCCATAAAAAAAGCCCTGACCGGAATCCGGTCAGGGCTTTTTTACAAACTGCTTACTGTCTCAACAGCGATTACTGCTCAATGGTAAAGCCGTAAGGTGCCGCATTAACGGTTTTGCCATCGCTGTAGGTTACGGTCTTGGTCTGACCGGTAAAGTTATAAACCACATAGGTTCTAACCGCACCTTTATCAAACGCAACTGCCGCCGGATCATTGGCCGTCAGTTCACCAGTACCCATCTTAAAGTGACCTAGCTCTTTAAAGGTATGCAACCAGTGGTAGGTATGCGCCTTTGACTCACCGGCCTCAGCGCCATAGTTACTTCCAACACTGTTGTAGTCTGCCAGGGCAGCATCAGCATCAGTCATGGCCCAGAGATTCCACCAGAGGTCAGTCCACTCATTGGCCTTAAGACCTGTGGGCTTACCATTGGTTGACTCGGTCATACCCAGTTCAAAGTAGTCTTGCATATAGTCTGCATACTGACCTACATAGAGAATCAATGGGTTTGAGGGCAGACCCTGAATGCCAAGAATATGCGCATACGCGGGGCTAAACCAGGTGGAGAAGTCAGCGCCACTGCCCCAAACAATCGAGGTGGTGAGTTTGGTGTAGCCCGCAGGGAAGTTGTTGTAATCTGCGCCGAGGTTGTTGTAGCCGTCGATATTGTTCCAGTACTGCCAGAAAGCCGAAGTCGTAGAGGCATGCATATACATACCCTTATCTACAATATCCTCCTTACCCACTGCCAGACCATAAAGCACCATGGCGCCGTAGGCATTAGCTGCCTCTGAGGTAGACTCATTGTTATTGCCCTGTACTGCATCGCCTTTACCGTCAGCCCAAGAAAAACCATTGGCTGGGTCAAAGTTACGCAATTTCGGGAACATCTCTTCGCTATCATCACCCGCATAGTCACGAATCAGCAGCTCAATCATTGGGCCGTACTGATCGTCGCCACACCAGGCAACATCGACACGACAGATCTCAGCCGCAGCGCGCACAAAGTAGCCGTAGTGGAAGTGGTGATCAGCCATACGCTGGTGTGAGCCGTACGCTTCTTCGATACCAAACAGGGCATCCCACTCTTCGTCATAGGCGAAGTATTTATTGATATCCAGCTCACCATCGGTCTCTGCGGTAAACCAGTCGGCAAGCTCAACTTTCAGCCAGTCGATTAACTCACCGGCTTCCGCGTCCATACCGATAGAATGTGCCAGAGCTGCAGTTTCAGCAACCTTGCCATAACCTTTACCGGACCAGTAGGTATCAGTACTGTTATACCACTCATCCTCACCCGCATTTACAAAGGAGGTAACCAGCGCTTCAAGAGTAGCCTGATCATAGGTTCCTGAAATTGAAGGCATGGTAGGCAGAACACCGGTAAATGGCAGGTCATAACTAAAGCCATCTGTCTCAGCGAACTTGATCATACCGCGAGCACTGCGGATCTTGTAAGCAGAGGTTGTCTGGTCAGAGTTCTTCCAGTGTAGCGGGTGCAGGCCAACAACAGTATCCGCTGGATTGCCCTGAGCATCTAGGTAGCTGTGATTGACGGTAACTGTATTGGTGCTTCGATCAACCGTGTAACCAATCTCAACGGAAGCTACTTTGTTGCGCGCTTTGGCAGCAAAGAAGTTGCTCATACTGTTACTTGAATCGCCACCTATCTCGGGAAGGTAGGTCAGGGTAAATTCTTTTGAGGTATTGTTAATGGTGATCTCATTGCTCGAGATATTAGAGAAGGTCGTTACTCCCTCACCACTCAATAAAATGTTATTGCGAATACCAGCAATATTAGTCCAGATACCCAGGTGGTTACCCTGATTGTAGAAAGTACCTTTTTCTCCACCGTCTTCACGCAGTGTACGCACCAGTGGATTACCCTGATAAACCTTGAAATAAACATAGGGTGAGCCATGAACAAAGGTGGCATCCATCACTTGGGTAGCACCAGATTTCCACTGTACGGTCACTGAGCCATCGCTGTGATCCGCAACATAGGCATCCATATTGCTGTAAGCCGAGTTGGCAATTGCCACGCCTTCAAACACTTCATCAAAGGGCACTGGGCCTTCATATCTTGGGAATTTATTGCCGAAGTCTTTAAAGCCACTTGGAATACCGTTGATACGCGCGCCTTTATTGGAGATACGCGCTCTGATTGGATCTGGTGTGATATAGGCCGCTTTACTGACATCGCCAACAGTCATCTCACCAACAAATGAAACCGACCCCCACCACTTATGGGTTGGCACTGGTTTATTCAGGGCTTCACCGGTTAGCTGTGGAGACAACTTTGTAGGTGTTCCTGTCGGGATTCTTGACTCTGCATCACAGGCGGCAATAGCCGGCTCTGTAACACCAGCATTGTAAATCCAGTTACCGTAGTCAACTGCACAGCGGTAGCTGGCAACATTGATGGTATCGGAAACACTACCGGCACCATAAGGAAGGGCCGTATAGTCAGTTGTACTTGGCGGTAATGGCGTACCCGGATTGGGTTCTGCCTGGCCAACATCATCCGTCACTACGATATCTTTAACGATAACCGGTGAATTTCGCTCAACCACATACATCAGGAATGATGAGTAAGTATTTGACGCACCCTGCGATGGAACATTCACAGTATATTCCTGCTCAGCTTCACCGCTGATCAAAATTGGTGGCAAGTCAAAGGCAGGCTGAACATCCGGATAAGGCATACGTTCAAATCTGAAATAGACATTGGTATCACTGCCGCCCGGTGCAACCGCTGCGGTAAAGGTAATCGAACCTGCATTGGCAAAGGTGAAGGGATAGATATCCGTATTCAGGTTAGCAAAGCCAGCCCAAGCGTCTGCGACGGATGGGAAGCCATAGGATGAGTCTGCTTCCAGATACACTGCACCACCAAAGCCTTCGATCATATCAACCGCACCAACTGCGGTTGAGCTACCGTCTGTAGACCCACCATCAGTTGAACCGCCATCAGTAGTCCCGCCATCGGAAGAACCGTCTGTTGAACCGCCGTCAGTTCCACCCGAATTATTACTGTGTGTAGTCACGACAATATCTTTGACCATTACCGTCTGATCTTGATCAACCACATACATCAGGAATGATGCGTAAGTATTGCCTGCAGCCTGTGCAGGAATAGCGACTGTGTATTGCTGCTCAGCTTCACCGCTGATAACCACAGAATCCAGATTAAAAGAGGGGTCGACATCTGGATGAGGCAAACGCTCAAATCTAAAGTAGACACCGGTATCACTGCCGCCCGCTGCGACTGCTGCTGTAAAGGTAATCGAACCGCCATTGGCAAAGGCAAACGGATAGATATCGGTATTTAGGTTAGCAAAACCAGCCCATACTTCTGCACCTGCTGGATAGGTAAAGTTACTACCATCAACAATTGCACCACCAAAGCCTTCGATCATTTCAACCGCACCTACTGCGGTAGAGATACCATCTGTTGAACCGCCGTCTGTGGTGCCGCCGTCTGAAGAACCGTCTGAAGAACCGTCTGAAGAACCGTCTGAAGAACCGTCTGAAGAACCGTCCGTAGAACCATCGGTAGAACCATCGGTAGAACCATCGGTAGAACCATCGGTAGAACCATCAGTTGAACCGTCAGTTGAACCATCGGTAGTCCCACCATCAGTGTTACCCGGCGGAAGGGGGCTTTCGCCAGGATAAATACTGCCACCACCGCCACCACCGCCACCACAGGCTTGCAAAGTCAGTATCGAGACCAATAGATATAAAGGCGCTAAGCTCTTAATTTTCAAGATTTTCTCCCTCAAACTTCTTTAATTATTTTTTGTTTAGATTTTTATAATTTGGCTAAATAGCCTTTTTTCCGCAATTATTATGAACCTGATCGAGAATAAAGATATAGGCATTCGACCAGTTGATTTGCTCTTGCGGTAAATGGGGCCTCTAAACGAAAAAAGCCCTCCTAGGAGGGCTTTTTTGGGTCAGCCAGTCATTCTGCCCCCATAGAGGGCAGAACCTTACTGTTTTCTTAAGGAGCAGGAGTTCCTGTAGTCCCGTTATCATCGCTTACAACAATATCTTTAACCATTACCGGCTGGTCTTGATCAACCACATACATCAGGAATGATGAATAAGTCGTGCCAGCAGCCTGAGCAGGAATAGTCACTGTGTATTCCATTTCAGTTTCACCAACAACCAATACAGGGTCGAGATTAAATGCTGGATCAACATCGGGGTGCGGCAGACGTTCAAATCTAAAGTAGACGCTAGTATCCGCACCACCGGCAGGAACCGCTGCCGTAAAGGTGATTGAGCCACCGTTATCAAAGGTAAACGGATAGATATCAACATTTAAGTTAGCAAAACCAGCCCAAACCTCAGCACCTGCAGGGTAGGTAAAGGTAGTGCCGTCAACTAGCGCGCCACCAAAACCTTCGATCATTTCAACACCAACGGTATCAACGCTGCCGCCATCAGTAGTGCCGCCATCAGTAGTGCCGCCGTCGGTAGTGCCACCGTCAGCTGAACCATCTGTAGAACCGCCATCAGTAGTGCCGCCGCCAGTCGTGCCACCAGCTGTACTACCATTGTCGTCAACTACAACGATATCCTTAACGATCACTGGCTGGTCTTGATCAACCACATACATTAGGAATGATGAGTAAGTCGTGCCAGCTGCCTGGGCAGGAATAGTCACTATATATTCCAACTCAGTTTCGCCGACGATCAATACAGGGTCGAGATTAAACGAGGGATCAACATCCGGGTGAGGTAAACGCTCAAATCGGAAGTAGATGCTAGTATCTGCGCCCCCGGCAGGAACAGCCGCCGTAAAGGTGATTGAACCACCGTTATCAAAAGTGAACGGATAGATATCAACGTTTAAGTTAGCAAATCCAGCCCATACCTCGGAACCCGCTGGGTAAGTAAAGGTAGTGCCATCAACCAGCGCGCCACCAAAACCTTCGATCATTTCAACACCAACAGTATCAGTGCTGCCATCAGTAGAGCCGCCATCGGTAGTACCACCGTCAGCTGAACCATCTGTAGAACCGCCATCGGTAGTACCACCGTCAGCTGAACCATCTGTAGAACCGCCATCGGTTGAACCAGTACCACGGTCGCCACCTGTGCTGCCGAGATCATCAGTTACAACAATGTCTTTAACCATAACAGACTGATCCTGATCAACCACATACATCAGGAATGATGAGTAAGTTGTGCCAGCTGCCTGGGCAGGAATGGTTACCGTATATTCAAGCTCAGTTTCGCCGACGATCAATACAGGATCGAGATTAAACGAGGGATCAACATCCGGATGAGGCAGACGCTCAAATCGGAAGTAGATGCTAGTATCCGCGCCACCGGCAGCAACAGCTGCAGTAAAGGTGATCGAGCCACCGTTATCAAAAGTAAACGGATAAACATCAACATTTAAGTTGGCAAAACCAGCCCATACCTCAGCACCTGCTGGATAGGTAAAGGTAGTACCGTCAACCAGTGCGCCACCAAAACCTTCAATCATTTCAATTGAAGCAGGTTCGGCAGTGCCGCCGTCAGTTGAACCACCATCAGTAGCTCCGCCGTCTGTAGTTCCACCATCGGTTGAACCACCATCAGTAGTGCCACCATCAGTAGTGCCACCATCAGTAGCGCCGCCGTCTGAAGTACCATCAGTAGCGCCGCCGTCTGAAGTACCATCAGTAGTGCCGCCGTCTGTAGTGCCGCCGTCTGTAGTGCCGCCGTCTGTAGTGCCCGTATCAGGGACGGAAGGCTCTGGAATAATACCAGCGCCACTTCCGCCACAGGCCTGTAACGTCAGCGATAAAACCAATACATATAAAGGTGCTAAGCTCTTAATCTTCAAAATTTTTCCCCTCAATTGATTCGGGTAACTACCCGTTTTTATTACATTTCCCCAGCCAAATAACTTAGGAAAACTTATTATAATTAATTCTATATTACACCTGTGACCCGCAAAACCAACCCCCTACGCGTTCACAGGCTAAAAATATGCGACCAATGGGGCATTCACTAGTGAATAGTCGTAATAACCCGCCAAGCTGCGGCCAACGGTGCTTGACTCCCCCAGTATTCTTAGCGCTTGGAATATAACTTTTATTTTTTGCCGCAGGCAAAACTCACTCTATTGCAATTCTCGTGGGAAATTACAGGCAAAAAAAAGGCCCCATTGCTGGGGCCTTTAAAACGTATAAAAACATTTTTATCCTAGAGGGAACCTTCAATTACCCACTCACTGAACCAAGGTGTAGCGCCTTCTTTAACTGCGCCCACAAAGTCAGTCGAGTCAAAGACGAAGCCAGAACCATTGTCCAGAGCAGTAATATCTGTAGCTGGTACAGAGGCACTGTCGTTAGTGATGGCATAGTTGGCATCGAGAACAATCACTTCTTCAGTTACCGTTGAACCTGCAACTGGCTCTTCCTTATTAAAGGCAACACCCACAGTGTCACACAGGAAGTTGTTCAGAGTAATAGGTGTATCGATCTTCGGCGTGTTTGCATCACCGTCGTTATCTGAATCATCGATACGGGCACAGGTTACATCGTAGCCAGTGACCGCTGAGTTGTGGATTGCAGCCGTGACTGAACCGCGCAGACGCATACCAAACTCACCCGCTGAGTTAGCTGCATCACCACCGATAATAGTTACGTTGGCGATAACACCAGCAGTCTGAGGTGTGTAGCTGGCATCAGAAGAGTTCAGCTCGATACCGCGGGGATCATTTGAACCCACTGGAACAGCACCAGGAGTTTGATTCTTAATGATCAGCGCGTACTGAATGTTACCCATGTAGCCTTCGTCAAAGTCGATATCATCATCGTCATTGTCAGTAAGAACAGCGTGAGTCACATTTACAGTACCACCGAACCACTCGATACCATCATCCTGGTTACCGTGAACCTGAACATAGTCGATCAATGTACCGTGACCAACACCTTGCAGAGTCAGACCGTTAATCTCGTTATTTGGACCAGCGATCAGACCGCCTTCAGCGATACGCACATAACGGATAATACCGCTGTTGTCGTCGGCAATAGCGCCACCGTACTCTTTAACAAAGTCTCCGCCTTCACCCTGTACGTTACACCAGGCTTCGCCGTCGGCATAACAAACACCAGTGTCGCCCTGACCATACTGTGGTGCGAAGCCCTGAACGATTACACCGCCCCACTCGCCAGTACCATCATAGCCAGTATCAAGGCTGCTGAAAGTAATTGGGCTTGTAGCAGAACCGTTAGCAATCAGCTTGGAACCACGAGTTACCAGCAGAACGCCGTCAGCAAATGCGTTGACATCGACACCAGCGCGGATCGTCAGGGTTACACCCTGAGCAACCACTGCGTCGTAATCTTCAACAGACGTGATCTCAACATTGCCGTTACCCACTTTTACAACACCTTCTAAACGGTATTCAACACCAGCAACCATTGTGTAGTCTTTGTCGATAGTGCCAGTCATAGTACAGACAGTCTTAGAGGCGTTACATACTGCAAAGCTCTCTTCCTGTACTTCTTCCTGGAATCCAACAGAACCGGGAATTGTCCAGTCAGCCCACCAAGGCATTGAAGCAGAAGGGTCTACAGCACCCACAAAGTTAGTTGAGTCGAATACAAAGCCTGAACCGTTATCAAAGGCGGCAATATCAGTTGGAGCGCCGAGCATTGCCGATGAATTGATGATGGCGAGGTTGTCGTCAAAGTTGATACCTTCTTCAATAACCGTTGAACCAGCTACCGGATCTTCCTTATTAAAGGCAACACCTACAGTGTCACACAGGAAGTTGTTCAGAGTGATAGGTGTATCAATCTTCGGCGTGTTTGCATCACCGTCGTTATCTGAATCATCGATACGGGCACAGGTTACATCGTAGCCAGTGACCGC
>ENA-OQVM01005402-OQVM01005402.1-marine-metagenome-genome-assembly--contig:-NODE-5402-length-12285-cov-2.994348_pt1 | contig 12285 bp, 6 predicted proteins | sample MGYA00237776_ERZ505498 | MGnify/ENA primary metagenome ERZ505498 (study PRJEB26159, sample SAMN06265151) | marine metagenome | isolation source: Helgoland LTER site | place: Germany:Helgoland, sampling... | reverse complement strand
CGCTTTCGCGTTTTGACCCGCTCTTGGGGTTGCGTTGGCGAAAACACTATCGACAGCAATTCGACGACAGGAAGCAAAGTCTCATGAAGTATTTTTCACCGCTATACCCATTTCTGCTCGGATGGGCGCTGATTCTCATGAGTACGTCCTACTCAGCCCTAGGTCTTATCAATGGCTTGAGTCAGTTGTTGTTCTTTGGTTTGGTCGTCTGCCTTCCCATATGGCGAACTGAGCGCATGAGTTACGTGGATATTGGTTGGCCTTGGGGACTCGTACTTCTTGGGGTGATCAGCTTCTGGCTCAGTGACGGTTACTGGCTTCGTTCTTTGACGGTGAGCGCAGTAGTCGTATTGGTGGGTTTGAGGATGGGTTTTGGCGCCTTAAACATGTGGCGAATGGGGCTATTGGAAAAGGAGTTTCCTCGTTATCAGTACCAACGTATCCGTTGGGAACAAGAGGGGAAAACCAATACTCAATTGGCGTTGCAGGTTGACGCACTCTCGCAGGGTTTGGCCAACGCGTCGTTTTTGGCGTTGCCGGTGTTCGTCATTGCGTCCAACCAAAGCCCTGTGTTGTCTGTGTTTGAGCTGGCGGGTCTGTTGATTTGGGGGCTCTCGTTTGTCATGGAAACGGTGGCAGACATGCAGAAATTGGCTTTTTTAAAGGATATGAAGAAGCAGGGTAAGCAGCGCCAAGTGTGTAATGTTGGATTGTGGCGTTACTGCCGACACCCGAACTATTTTGCCGAGTGGATGGTATGGAATGGCCTTATCGTCGCTGCAGTACCTTCTTGGTTGGTATTACGCACCACTGAAGGCGTGCTGGTTTGGGCGTTGTTGGGGGTGGCATTACTGTTCGCTTCTCGGATGATGTATGTCACGCTGGTATACACCACTGGCGCCGTTCCGTCGGAGCACTTCTCAGCGCAAAAGCGCCCTGACTATGCCGCCTATCAGCAGCGAACCAATCGGTTTTTCCCGGGACCCCCGCGTCATTAAGGCTCACAACACTACTATTGTCTTTATGACAATAACGCTTTACGAATCAGGCGGTTTATCAGGGCATTACAACGTATAAGAATAGTGAAAGCGCTGACGAGAAGACTAATGGCGCCAGCACAGTCGTGTCCTATCAGTGCTTTTATAGGGGTCGACCAAGGGAACAGTAATGAACGCGAGTGATAACCCGATACTGGCCTTTCTGAGGTCTGCCTCCCTGGTTAAAGAGCGAGAGCTCAACGCAGTGGTAAGTTCATTCCTGTTTGTTGTGGTGCTGATGTCGGCCTATTACATTCTGCGTCCTGTGCGCGACGCCATGGCAAGTGACTGGAGTGACGCTGAAGTCAGTTGGTTGTGGACACTGAACTTCTTTATCAGTACCGGTGTTGTTGCGCTCTACGGCGCTGCGGTCTCACGATTTCGTTTCAAACTCCTTGTTCCTGCGACCTACGGCATTTTCGCAGCGTCGTTCGTGTCATTTTACGTACTGGGTTCTTTCTCCGCTGACCGAACGTTAATTGATAAATCATTTTACGTCTGGGTCAGTGTCTTTAGTCTGTTTCACATCTCTGTCTTTTGGAGTTTCATGTCAGAGCTGTTCAGTAAGGAGCAGTCAGGGAGGCTCTTTGGTGTCATCGCGGCGGGCGCAAGTGTGGGGGGGCTCGTAGGTCCATCCATCCCCGCATTTTTCTCTGCATCGCTAGGCACCGACAACTTAATGTTGATCGCTAGCGTCATGCTGCTCCTGACCATACCGATTATCTTTCATTTGCAGGCGCTGAAATTAACGGCGCCGGGTGATCACGTATTGCCAAAAACAACGACTCCGAAAGCCATTGGTGGGAACCCGCTTGCCGGCTTCAAAGCCTTCTTTTCAAACCCGTACTTACTCTGCATTGGGTTGTTTATTTTCCTTTATACCGGCATCAGCTCCTTTGTTTATTTCGAGCTCAAAAACTTACTCAGTGAGCTTACCCGGCCCGAGCGCACGGCGATTTGGGCACAAATGGACCTCGCCGTTAATATCTTGTCGATTTCTACGGGGCTGCTGGTCACCGGCCGGATCGTGAGTAAATTCGGTATGCCGGTCACTATCGCACTGGTACCTGTCCTGATTTGTATAGGGCTACTTGTGCTGGCTATTTCGCCCTTCTTAGGCGCAGTCGTGGTGCTTCAAATTGTACGTCGTGCCGGGAACTATGCTGTGACTCGACCTGCTCGCGAAATGCTGTTTACGCGCGTTGATCGTGAAACACGATTTAAGGCAAAACCGGTTATCGACGTTGTCGCGTACCGTGGTGGCGACATGCTCATGGCCTGGTTATTCACCGGTTTGACCCAAGGTTTGGGGCTCGGATTAGCCGCTGTTGCCGTGGTCGGTGCCGGTATTGCCGCACTGTGGTCAGTCGTGGGTATCTATCTCGGACGTTGGTTTGAGCGCGATGATCCCCAGTCCACTGACGACGCGACATCAGCTTCTCGCGAGGGTGCTCAATAAATGAGCCGCACATTTTTTATTTCGCATCGGCCGTCTTATCGACGAGCCGACTCACTTTGGACTAAAACGGACGAATAACGGCTAATGGAATTGATTATGAACAATACCGTAAAGACTACCTTGTTGGCGTTTCTTCTTGGCTTCAGCGCGTTTGCTTCGGCAGGCCATCACTCGGGTGCGACCCATGAGGGTACTCAAGTAAAGCACGTTGGCTTTAGCCAGATGGGCGACCCTGCGACGGTGCTTGAAGTAAAAACAGAGGCATCGGCTGCCTTACGCCCAGGCGACGTCCGCGTCAAAGTACTTGCCTCCCCCATTAACCCTTCCGATCTCCTGCAGATTGCGGGTAATTATGGGGTTGATCCGGTATTGCCCGCACGTCCCGGCAGCGAGGGTATCGGTCGCGTTACCGAAGTATCTGCAGACGTTAAGGCGCTAAATGTCGGGCAACTGGTTCTTCTTGCAAGTGGGAGTGCGTGGGCGGAAGAACTAGTCGCTCCGGCAGCAGGCTTTCTGCCGCTTCCTGATCTTGGCCCTGTTGGTGCGGATGTCATTGAGCAGCTGGCCATGGCGGCGGTTAATCCGCTGACTGCACTTCTTATGCTGACCACGTACACCGATGTGGCAGAGGGTCAATGGATTGCACAGAGTGCCGCAAACTCTGCCGTCGGGGGTTACGTCATTCAGCTGGCCAAACAGCGGGGCATTAAAACTGTCAATATTGTTCGCCGAGAGGGTTTGGCGGAAGAGTTAATGGCCAAAGGCGCAGATGTTGTCCTCATCGACGGGCCTAATTTAGCGGCTGACATTGCCAAAGCAACCAACAATGCGCCGATTGTCTTAGCGCTGGATCCTGTGGGTGGCGACACCTTCGCTCGACTTTATGACAGCCTCGGTTACGGAGGCACGCTGGTCACCTTTGGGGTGCTTTCCGGACGCCCCGCCACTCTGAATACAGGCATGCTCATTGGCAATGACAGTCGCCTGCGCGGATTCTGGTTGTATAAGTGGTATCAGACGGCGAGCATGCAAGAGAAGCAAGCGGCCTTTGGGCAGGTGATTCCGCTCATTGTAAACGGCACTTTAAAAGCCGACATCGATTCGCGCTTTACGATCGATGAGATTAAGCAAGCCGTTACACGATCGAAGCAAGGTGGCAGGAACGGTAAAGTGCTGATCGTCCCAAGCCCTCTGTAAAGGACCCAGTGGCTGGATCGGTGGTGACATCATCGCGCGATCGTTAAATACATGACGATGGCGTCTGCGCATGCTTGCATCCGCTTGCCTTGCGGAAGCTGCAGGCTGCAAAAAATAAAAAACGAAATCGTTAGTGAAGGGAGGTGTTAGATGGTTGGTCAATCCAATGGCTCGTTTTCAGCCGCAATTGTCGGAGCAGGATTCGGAGGGGTTGGTGCGGCCATTCGGCTTGTACAGGCGGGAATCACGGACATCACCCTATTTGAACGCAGTGATGGTGTTGGCGGGGTATGGCATTCCAACCAATATCCGGGTGCTGCTTGCGATGTTCCCTCTCATGTTTACTCCTTTTCGTTCGCCCCCGGGACGCAGTGGTCGCGCCGGTATGCGCCTCAAGCTGATATAGCGCAATACCTGAATGATATTGTTGACGACTTCAACGTTCGCCAATACCTCAGGCTTAACACGGGCGTTGAAAGTGCTCATTTTGATGCTCAGATAGGCTCGTGGCGCGTTGCGAGCAGTGACGGACAGGTGCGAAATTTCGATTTTCTCATTTCTGCTTGTGGGCAACTCTCAAATCCTTCTATTCCAGACCTCGAGGGCATCACTGAATTTGAAGGCCCCAGTTTCCACTCGGCAAATTGGGATCATTCTTTGAACTTAAGTGGCAAACGTGTGGCTGTAGTCGGTACGGGTGCCAGTGCGATTCAATTTACTCCAGAGGTGGCTAAACAAGCTGCTCAGGTGGATATTTATCAGCGATCAGCGCCCTGGATTTTGCATAAATTAGACCGAGAGTACCCTGAGTGGGAAAAGCGATTTTTTCGGCGTTTTCCAGCTCGTATCAGCTTGAGCCGACTGTTTTTTCTTTCGGTCTTCGAGCTTTTGACCTATGGCTTCACCGGCCGTCATTGGGTCTTGAAACCCATGATGAAAGCAGCGAATGCTTACCGAAAAAAGGAGCTAGGTGATCATCCGCAGCTACAGGCCAAGGCGACGCCTGATTATGATATCGGTTGTAAACGCGCCTTATTCACCAACGACTGGTATCCCACGCTGAAACGCGCAAACGTTGAGCTCATTCATGGTGATGCGCCCCGCGTGACATCCAATGGTTTGGTTGACCGAGAAGGCCGGGAGCGACCCGCAGATGTGATTATTTGGGGCACCGGATTTAAACCCCTAGATTTTGTGGCGCCGATGAAGATTTTTGGTCTGGAGGGTCGTGAACTTAGTGAAATCTGGGGCGATCGGCCGGAGGCTTATCTTGGAACCACAGTTTCGGGGTTTCCAAATATGTTCATCATGTACGGTCCAAATACCAATCACGGGGCTGGTTCCGTCCCGTACTCTAACGAATGTCAGTACAACTATATCCTTGACGCGATCGATCGACTGCAGGCAGGTGACCACCGATACCTTGACTTGAAATCTGAAGTGCTCGACCAGTGGCGAGACGAGATGGAAGAGCGCAGCGCAAAAAGTGTTTGGACGCAGGGCGGATGCGAGAGCTGGTACGTGACAAAGGACGGGTTTAATACTAATAATTGGCCCGGCCCGTGGCTCGAGTATAAGCGTCGAACTCGATGCATAAACCCAAGCGAATACCAGTTTTATTAGCCCGATCGCGCCGGCAGGTGGGCTGCGCGTTGTCGACCTAAACGCTACGAATACCGGTTGCAGTCTAGCCCTCCGCGGGCGGATCTGGATTAAGTATGTCTTGGGTGCGGAGCTCGAAGTCGCTGGCGTCGTGTCGCTCAAGTAGTTGCGACGATTTGGCACCATACGGGCGGTTCACCATTCGACCCCGTTTCACGGCAGGCCTCTGAGAGATCTCCGCCACATACCGAGCCAGGTTGGTGTAAGTGTGTGCCTCCAGAAACTCGGCGGCATTGTAGGCTTTCCCTTCAATCACTGAGCCGTACCAAGGGTAGATGGCCATATCGGCAATGGTGTACTCGTCACCACAAATATAGGTGTTGTCCGCCAGTCGCTTGTCGAGAAGGTCCAGCTGGCGTTTAACTTCCATTGTGTAGCGGTCAATAGCGTATTCGATCTTTACGGGTGCGTAGGCGTAGAAGTGGCCAAACCCACCGCCTAATAGTGGTGTTGCACCCATTTGCCAGAACAGCCAGTTTAAACACTCGGTTCTTCCCGCGTGATCAGAGGGTATGAACTCACCAAATTTATCGGCGAGGTAGAGCAGAATCGAGCCTGACTCGAATACTCTTAAAGGCTCCTCCTCACTGTGGTCAACAAGCGCTGGAATCTTTGAGTTGGGGTTGGCCGCCACGAAGCCACTTCCAAACTGCGAACCATCGCCGATATTAACCAGCCACGCATCGTACTCGGCACCGCTGTGTCCCTTTGCTAGGAGTTCTTCGAGCATGATTGTGACTTTCACGCCATTGGGGGTGCCTAGGGAGTAAAGCTGTAAGGGATGTTTGCCTATGGGTGCATCTTTTTCCTGCTGAGCACCGGCGGTAGGGCGGTTGATGTTCCCGAAGGCTTGATTGTTATCTTGCTTCCACTCCCAGACCTTGGGAGGTTCATAGGTATCGCTCATGGGTCTTATTCCGTGGCTATGAGGTGCTGCTTACAGTGTCACTTAATGGGGGTGTGAGACAAGTCTTTGGTCAAGTGTGCTCAACGCAGTGAGATTTAAGAATAAAAAGCGCGTTGTGACGACTGTATTACCCCTAGAGACTCTGGCTTGAGGTTTGCTTGATAGGGCCTTGATTTGGCAGGGCCAGGCTGATTATCTGCAATCGCCATTGCCTCTGGCGGTTGAGTCCTTCTGGCGTCTTCACTTTGCTGCGGCGGAACAAACGCTTATCAGGTCGGGTTTTTCGCCTGGCGACCTCGAGCGGCTTGTCGCCGAACATCGATCATGTTTCGAGCGTGCTGCAGTGCGTGTGCTGCCAAACGAGTCTCACCATAATATCCTCGCTGTTGCAGTTGCTCAGGGGTTGCAATTCCTCCTCTTACCGGAACATAAGCGGGCTAAGACGTTGTGGTAAAGGGTTTGCACGATCTTGCCAAACCTAACCTTCCGACAGCGTAAATAGATCGGTATTGCCGCCTTTGGCCACCACATTGTCCGTGCGCGTTTTCTCTGAAACAAATCGCTGCAAGTAGTGAGGCCCGCCAGCTTTAGGTCCGGTGCCTGACAAACCTTGGCCTCCGAAAGGATTCACTCCAACGACAGCGCCAACGGTATTGCGATTGATATAGGTGTTACCCACTTGCGTGTTTTCAAATACCATTTGGGCGAAGCCGTCTATCCGGCTGTGAATACCCAGGGTTAGTCCATAGCCTGACGCTCTGATATCGGCCAGCACATCTCGTAGCTCTGATCTCTTATATCGAATTACATGCAAGATGGGTCCGAAGACTTCGCGTTCTAACTGGCCGAGGAGATCTATTTCGTAGATTTGCGGCGCAACAAAGTGACCGCTGGTTAAATTGGGGTCGAGCGAAGCCTGCGACAGAAGTCGCCCCTCCCGGCGCATTCTATTTGTGTGCTGTTCGATAAGCTGCTGGGCCTCGGTGTCAATTACAGGTCCCACATCGGTTCTGAGTTCCATTGGGTCGCCAACTTTGAGCTCCAGCGTTGCTCCGCAAAGCATGTCGATCACTGCGTCGGCAATGTCCTCCTGTAAATAAAGTACGCGCAGAGCACTGCAGCGCTGCCCCGCGCTTTGAAATGCCGAAACGATAACGTCATCGACAACTTGCTCAGGTAGCGCTGTTGCATCCACGAGCATTACATTTAACCCACCGGTTTCGGCGATGAGTGGAATGATAGGACCATCGCGGGCAGCGAGTTGCCGATTGATGCCTTTCGCGGTTTCTGTGCTGCCCGTAAAAGCCACGCCTGCAATACGGTCATCAGCCACCAGAGCAGCTCCCACACTTTTGCCACCGGGCAGAAGATGCAGGATATCCTCGGGGATTCCGGCCTGATGCAATAATTTGACTACATGAAAAGCAATCAGTGGAGTTTGTTCTGCAGGTTTTGCTACGACCGCATTACCGGCTACGAGGGCAGCACCCACCTGTCCCATGAAAATAGCTAGGGGGAAGTTCCAAGGACTAATACAGAGAAAGACGCCTCTTCCGTGGAGACTAAGCTCGTTAAGTTCTCCGGTCGGGCCTGGAAGTTTTATTGGATCGGTAAATTTCTCCCTTGCCTGTTGTGCGTAGTAACGGCAGAAATCGATCGCTTCGCGCACTTCAGAGAGTGCGTCTTCAAGCGTTCGGCCTGCCTCGGATACGATGATTCCCATCAGGTCCGGTATTTGCGCCTCCAGTAGCTCAGCTGCTCGCTCCAGACACTCGGCCCGATGATGAGCGCCGCGCAGATCCCAAAGGGGCTGTGCGGAAACGGCTAGTTCGATTGCTTTGTCCTGCTCTTCTGCGCTGGCTGATGCCACGAAACCGGCGGTTTCGCCCGAGGCAGGATTAATAACGGGTCTTAGTTCGCTCGTTAAGGACTGACCACCTACAATCGGTCTCGCTTCCGTGTCTTGCGACAGTGACGTTAGTCTCGAAAAGAGGTCTCTGACCACCGACGCGTCGTTCAAATCAAATCCCATTGCATTGAGCCAGGGTGCGGACTCTTGGGCGTATAAGTGTCTTGGCAGAGGAATCTTGGAGTGGCGTCGCTGGGACACAGCGAGTACCTGTTCGACCGGGTCTCGGTTGAGGTCGGTCGCTGACACGCTCGCATCCAGAAATCGGTTCACAAAGGAGGTGTTGGCACCATTTTCTAGTAACCGTCTAACGAGATAGGGCAGTAGGTCCTTGTGATTGCCGACGGGAGCATAAACGCGGATTGGCGTACTTGCGTCAGACTTGGACAGCTGGGCGTAAAGTAATTGACCCATCCCGTGCAAACGCTGGAATTCAAAGTCACTGTCGCCCTGGGCCAGCGCTTTGATCATTGAGATGGTATGCGCGTTATGGGTAGCGAACTGTGGAAATACAGCACCAGCCGCACCCAGCAGTTTTGCCGCGCAAATTTGGTAAGAAAGGTCGGTGTTGCATTTTCGAGTAAATACCGGGTAATCGGGTAGTCCCAACTCCTGTGCGTGCTTGATCTCCCTGTCCCAGTAAGCGCCCTTTACTAGCCGAACCATCAAACGCCGATCGGTTTCCTTCGCTAGAGCAATAAGCCAGTCGCACGTCGCTTCTGCTCTTTTCTGATAGGCCTGTAGGACAAATCCCAAACCGTCCCAAGCGGTGAGATCTGGGTCTCGAGCCAGAGCTTCAAAAAGGTTAAGTGAAATATCCAGCCGCTCTGACTCTTCAGCATCAATCGTTAAGCTCAGACCGCCCGCTCTTGCCATCTTGGCCAGTTGCTTAACCCGGGGCAGTAGCTCTGAAATAACACGGTTATATTGGCTGAAGGCATACCGTGGGTGTAGCGCAGAGAGCTTTATGGATATTCCGTCTGCGTGAGTGATGTCACCCCCTGTATTGGCGTCCGCGAGTACACGAATTGCCTCGGCATAGGCATCAAAATAACGTTGCGCGTCGATGGCGGTGCGAGCGCCTTCGCCCAGCATATCGAAAGAAAAACGGGTGCCGGGGCTGTTAGCTGCACGACCTTTACGGATGGCCTCCTTAATCGTGCGCCCCAACACATACTGACCTCCCATGATTTTCATGGCTTGCAGGATTGCCCGCCGGACGACAGGTTCCCCCAACTTTTTCGCGAGGGTTTGCACCCAAGAGTCCGGGTCTTTGGTGGTCTCATTTCCCACGGCCACGACACGTCCGGTCAGCATGAGCCCCCAAACGGAGGCATTCACAAAGCGAGATGAAGATGCGCCTTGATGAGACCCCCAGTCTCCTGAACGGATCTTTTCTGCGATAATCTGATCGGCCGTCGCTTCATCGGGTACACGCAGCAAAGCTTCGGCGAGGCACATGAGAGCGACACCTTCCTTGTTTGACAGTCCAAACTCTTGGAGGAACGCATCTAGGGTGCCTGCTTCATGGCTACGCTGACGACAACCCTCGACCAGCAGGGTCGCTTGGTCGCTAATGGCGGTTTTTGCCGCGGAATCTAGGCTGTCTTCCTGCAACAAGCGGTTGACCACTCTCTCCTCGTCTGCATGCGCTTGAGCCCGTATGTTGTGCCTCAGTTCTTCTTTCATGAAAGCCTGCCCGCTAAAAGATATTTAACTCTGAATTATCACTATAATGTGCAGTTTTAGTCTCTTATATAGGCATTTGTTCGCTATAAAATATTGTAAAATATAAAAATATAAAATTTTATGCTGATATAATACCCGGCATGATATTAGACCGCATAGACCGCAAAATTCTTGAGCTCCTGCAGCAGGATGGCCGCCTATCAAACGTGAAGCTCGCGACTCAAGTGGGACTTAGCCCTACACCTTGCCTAGATCGTGTTCGTCGGCTGGAGCGCGAGGGCTACATTTTGGGCTACGTTGCGCTGGCCAACCCCCAAAAGCTTAACGCCTCGACGGTCGCCTTTATTCAGGTACATCTAACCAATACTAGTACCGCCAATCTGCGTGAATTTTCAAGAGAGATGCGGTCGCTGCGAGAAGTCGAGAGCTGTCACATGGTGGCTGGCGGGTTTGATTTTCTATTGAAGATCCGCTGTTCAGACATGCAGGACTATCAAAGATTTTTAGGCGAGAAACTAGCGATGATCCCTTTGATCGATCAAACCCATACTTACGTTGCAATAGAAGAAGTTAAGTCCGAAACAGCAATAAGCCTCGCAAACCTAGCATGACTCTGCCCTGTGGGTTTTGAGCGCTACCTTTTCGAGGCAGCAGTAACGCGCTTTTAAACGCCATTAATCAGCCAGCTTGGAAATAAAAGTATGGCAACTGACAATGGGCTGAGCGACTCTAAAGACATAAAACATTTTGGGTAAACCCTATGGCAGCCGATAAAAAGATCGAGATCTTGCGACACGCAATAGAGCTGATTGCCGACGAGGGTTACGGCAGTTTAAGCATGCGAGCCTTGGCAAGAGCGAGTGGAATGAAACTAGGTGCGCTGCAATACCACTTTCGAACCTGGGACATATTACTGACAGAGCTGGTGCATTACATTGACTCTGAAATTACCTCGGCGTTTGAGTCAGGTGGCTGGTCCGGTGATGATGCCTCCATTCGAGATTTGGTTGAATTTATGCTCGATGAGCATGTTGGCACGTTAGATGGGTTGTTTAGCGATCGCCTCTGGGCTCAATTGTGGGCGATGGAGCAGGTAGAGCCCCTCGTTTCCGACTTACTCGAGGATGTTTACGCCAAGTTCTTATTGATCTTGGAGACGAAAATCGCGACCTACGGTGTCAAGCAGCCACGATCAGAGGCATTGGCCATTATGAGTATGATCGAGGGCGAATCATTATTCATGGGGGCAGGTCGCCGCTGGATGACGGACCGATCATCGGTTCGCGAGGTGATTCTAAGTTTTGTCGCCCAGCGCTACTCACGCGCGTGACAGACACAACCGACCGTAGCAGACCGGATTAGGTCATTTTTAGACCGTCTGCTCTTCGACAGCGCGATAGGCGGCGTCGAAGGCCGCATCCATCAGCGGCATTGCTTCCGAGTCTGTGTTGGCCACAGAGATACGACCAAATTGTGCTCGACCAATTTCATGAGGCGCCTGTCCAGGCTCCCAGTCGGGGTCATCTAGCTTTACGTAGGGGTAAGCGTATCCGTGGGGTATTCGGTTGACCGTAATTGCCTGAATATCCGATGCATGATTAAAGCCATATTGCCCGAGCATCGATTGGAGTTGAGCCCGGATCTTTTGTTCGTAGTCCTCGAAACGTGTGCTGTATATCTGCGTGCGAGCCAACCGAAGTTGATCTCGTACTGATACGCCCGCGTCGGGTGCGTCCTGTGACATTGGGGAATGCATCATAAACATGACCATAGGGTCACTGGGATCTCGGGGAGGTTCATAACCACCCACGCTCACCGTGGGCGCGCAGCTTACCCACTGAAAGGGGTCGTAAGGGCATTGAAAAAGCGTGGCGCCCGCCTGTGAAAAAGCCTCTCCATCACGAAGTTGCACGTTGGCGTAGACAAATGGGGTTTTGACGCCATACCGCAGACCCTCTTTTTGTGTCTCCGACATTTCAGGGCAGATATCAGGGATAAGACCGTTATAGCAGGCCATGATGCAATGCGATGCGGTGACACGTTTGGCCTCTCCTCGCTCAACATAGTCCACTTCCACTCTCGACGAAGGTAATTCTCTGACCCCAACCACCGTACTGTTAAGACGCAGCCGCACCCGATGATTCTCCCGGTCCAGCGCGTCGTAGTTGAATCGCGCTGCGACGATATTTTCCGGGCCCGTGGCCTCGGGTGCCGCCTCGGGAATCAAGTGTCGGACTAGTAAGCGGGCTACCGACGCATTTCCGTCAGGGAACATTCGTGTATACAGAAGACTGTCGAGAAAGGCGCCGCCCAGTTTGGCAGCAGTTTTGCCACACCACCCCATCGACTTGATACCGCTCCCGCCGCCTAAGATGGCTTCGCCAACTGTTAAGTTCCAACCGGTCATACCACTGAGGTGGAGGAT
>ENA-OQVM01005401-OQVM01005401.1-marine-metagenome-genome-assembly--contig:-NODE-5401-length-12286-cov-8.289786_pt1 | contig 12286 bp, 12 predicted proteins | sample MGYA00237776_ERZ505498 | MGnify/ENA primary metagenome ERZ505498 (study PRJEB26159, sample SAMN06265151) | marine metagenome | isolation source: Helgoland LTER site | place: Germany:Helgoland, sampling... | reverse complement strand
TTGAGTCGCTAATACACACGTATTTCGTCGAGGACTTGCTGTTTGGATTGCTGCAGGCTGGGTTGGACGATGGTGGCTGCGAGTGCTGTGGCTTCTTCGCTGCGCCCGAGCTTACCGAGCACGCGCACTTTGTGGAGATCGAGGATCTGGCGGCGCAGTAAGTCATCGTTGGGGCTGTCCTTGCGGACTTTGTTCCAATGCAGCAGTGCTGCCTTCCAGTCGGGGCTGGCGAGGTCGTAGTAGGCCTCGCCGAGGCGCATTTGTGCGTTGAAGTTGTCAGGCTCTAAGCGTACCGCGGTTTGGAAGGCTTTAAGCATTTCGCGGTCGAGGGCGTCGCGGCTAAAGACTGCTTGTTCGATAAATGGCTCGCGAAAAGTGTAGAGGATCTCGCCGAGTGCGTAGTGGTAAGCGGGCACCTCGGGTTCGAGCGTGATGGCGTTGAGGGTGAAGGTGAGCGCCGCTTTGCCTTTGCCGGTCTCGGCGAGGTGATTGCCGATCTGCTGCTTGACCACTGCGATCTGCGGATCGAGCTCGTCGGCCCTGAGGAAGGCTTTAAAGGCCTCGTCGTTTTTACCAATACGGCGGAGTAGTTTTCCGTAGAGTATGAGCGCGCTGAGGTCGTCAGGGTTCTCGGCCAGATAGGTACGGTACGAGAAGATCAGTTCGTTCAGGTGGCGCTCGAGATCGTCGCCGGAATAATACTCGGGATCGGCGGCGAGCTGTTGATAGATCTTTTGCTCGCGCTGACTGATGTCGAGCAGGCGCTCGGTATCGAGGTTGGATTGCTTGGTCTGCGCGGCTAAGGCACTGCTGAGCGCGATGGCGCTAACTAAGGCGAGGACTGTGCGGAATGGATGGAGTCTAGCTGGCATCGACTGAAGTGAGTGTGGCCGTGAGGGTGAGTGCTGTTGGCGGCGAGTGGGCTCTGGCTGCAGCCATTCGGCAGCTGGTTCGGCTTGGCTGCATCCGGCGGCCCTGACAATTTCGCTGCGTGTCTTGTCGGCTTTGGGCAGGTCGGCTTTGGGCAGGTCGGTGGTGATCGGCATGGTGCGTGGGATCATTCGTTTTAAACATTTGTTTAGAAACCGAATCGGAGTCAAAGGCTAATCTGGGCTGGCGCCGGACGGCGCGGCAGCTGCGGCAATTGAGAGTAACTCGGCTGAGCGCGATCGGAGTGTGGGCGACTCGCCCACATTCATCCTGTGTTGCGGCAAAGGAGTGTGGGCGACTCGCCCACATTGTTGCTGTGTTGGGGCAAAGGAGGGCGACTCGCCCACATTGCTGCTGTGTTGGGGCAAAGGAGGGCGAGTCGCCCACATTCATCCTGTGTTGCGACAAAGGAGGGCGAGTCGCCCTCCCTCCTTTAGTCATTGAGCATGAAGCACAAAAAAGCCCCGTCGACTCATTGCGCGGGGCGGTGTTAGACTGCTGAAGCGCTTGGCAATTTAAGCTTCTTCGAAGCGCCGAGCGAACAGATCTTCGAGGTCGAGTAGCATCTTTTCTGCAGTATCGATTGGACCTTCGGTGCGAATCGTCAGCTTCGAGCCGTTGCCGGCCGCCAACATCATCAGACCCATGATGCTTTTACCATTCACTTGTTCATCATCTTTATCCACCCACACATCTCCGGCATAGGTGTTGGCGATGCGCACGATCATCGCTGCCGGCCGGGCATGGATGCCCATCTTGTTCTGCACGACAAGTTCTTTGCTGAGGGTTTGGTTGGAATCGCTGGTTTCTGGTGTGGTCATGTCTGAAGGTCGGCAAAAAAGCTCTCTGCGGCATTAAAAGCAAGTGGTAATCCAATTGTTCTGGAAAAACGCGGAGATCTCTTTGTCAGATAGCAATATAGTCGGTGACGAAAATGAGCGTCAAGGGACAAAAATAAAGCGCGAATCGGTCGAAATACACTGCGGCGAGCCCTGCTGCGAGGCTCTGTGCTGTTCGGTGGGTGGTTGATTCAACTATGCTCGGGGATCAAATCGCTCTGGTGATTCCAGAGCTTAGCGTACTGTCCGTCTTCGGCGAGTAGCGTTTCGTGCGTGCCTGACTCGATAATTTCCCCAGCTTCGAGGACTACGATTTTGTTGGCGCGACGCACGGTCGAGAGGCGGTGCGCGATGACGAGCACGGTGCGCTGCTCGACTAAATGATCGAGTGCCAGCTGGATTTTGCGCTCAGTGATAGTGTCGACGCTGGCAGTGGCTTCGTCGAGGATGACGAAAGGCGGGTTTTTGAGTAGCACACGGGCGATGGTGAGGCGTTGTTTCTCGCCCTGGCTGAGGCGAATGCCTTTCTCGCCGATGTTAGTGTCAAGCCGCTCGGGCAGGGCGTTGACGAACTCGTGCGCGCAAGCTTGTTCGAGGGCGTGGGCGATGTCTGCCTCACTGGCGTCGGGTTTGGCGAGTAGCAAGTTATCGCGCACGCTGCCTTCAAAGAGGAAGGGGTCCTGCGCGACATGGCCGACTGTATCGTGCAGCTCGCTGAGGGAAGTATTGCGGATGTCTACGCCGTTGAGTTTGACGCTGCCTTGGGTGACGTCGTAGGTGCGCATCGCGAGATTGGCGATGGTGGACTTGCCCGCGCCGGTATGGCCGACCAAGGCGGTGACTTGATTGGCTTCCAGAGTGAGGTTCAGATTTGAGAGCACTGCGGGCCGGCCAGGATATTCGAATTGAACGTTTTCAAAGGCGACTTGGATGGGGCCAGCTGGCAGAGGGGTGGGCTCGGTGGGCTCATCGACATCGACTGCTGCGTCGAGCACTTCGAACACGCGCTCGCCGGAGGCACGGCCGGCGGCGATCAGGTGGTTTAGGCCGTGCAGCTGTGCGATCGGCAAATACAGCATGTTGGCGTAGAGAAAGAACGCGAGGAGCTTGCCCATGCTGAAATCGCTAGCACCATTGAGCACCAGATAGCCACCAACGCCGACGATGCTGAGAAAGCCGAGCTTGGTGGCGAGCGTGGTGGCTGGGCTGTAGAGCGACCAGCGGAACATGGCTTTGAGGGTCTTGGACTTGAGGTCTTCGGCGCAGTGCTCGAAGCGGGCGGACTCGCGCTTTTGTAAGCCAAAGGTCTGGATCAGCCGATTGCCCTGGATGTCTTCGACCAGCAGGCTGTTGAGCTCGCCCGAGCTTTCCCGCACGCCCTTCCAGACCACGCGGGAGCGTTTCGAGTAGAACATGCCGCAGATCATTAGAATCGGTACGGGCAAAAAGACGCACCAAGCGAGCAACGGCTGCATGATGAATAGCACGGTAGTAATGCCGACGATCTTGAGGATGGCGCCGGTGCCTTGCTCGGTGCCGTCGAGCAGTGCGCGTTCGACGGCGGAGACGTCTTCGATCACGCGCGAGGAAATTTCGCCGCTCTTACGTTGATCATAAAAGGAGACCGGCAGGCGCAGGAGCTTTGAGTGTAGGTCGCGGCGCATTTCCAGCAGCACTTGCTGCTCCAGCGTGTTATTGACCCGGATGCGTAGGCTATTGAAGATTTCACTGCCAACATAGAGGCAGGCGATGATGCCAACGCCCCAGAACAGCCCAGTCAGCGCTCCGGTGGTTTCGATGTCGTCGAGGATGACCTTGATCGCATAGGGCACGGCGATTTCCATTAGGGTCATGCCGGCGGCAAGCCCGATGGTGAGCCAGAATAGACGCTTATAGCGAAATAGGTATGCGGACACCCGCAGGATGGTGTTTTGTTTGGTGGGCTTAGTATTTTTCACGGAAAAAAGGGAAGTGGAGTGACGGAATCCTTGGCGGTGGCAATTAGCAAATCCGAATCGTTTTTAAAATAGGGTTGTGTCTTGCGCCAGTTATGCACTTTTTCAATCGGTATTCGGGGATAACCCAAGATACAACTGCAACTTATAACGTTTAATTTTATAAAATTATGTCTATACGACTCTACATAGGAAATCTTTCTTTCGATGCCACCGGTGATGATCTGCGTGAGATCTTCGCAAACTGCGGTGAGGTTGAAGAAGCAATCATCGTGACTCGCCCTGGTGGCGGTCGCCCTCGTGGCTTTGGCTTCGTCACTATGGAAGACTCGGAAGGTGCTGATGAAGCGATTCGTCAATTGGATGGTCAGGAATTTGCGGGCCGTAAGTTAACGGTCAACGTCGCTAAAGAGCGTGAGCGACGGGACGAGGACTAGAGCGTCGATTTTTGGACGGTCTAAAGCCGGCGTGTTATGTATTTACAGAGCGCACAGAGCGCTCGGTGGCGTCATAGCAGCCGTGGTTGCACCGCTGCCCATATCTGTTGTTCTAGCACCTCGACTGAGGCACTGCCGTCGAGCACCAGGAAGCGCTCTGGCTCTGACTCGGCGAGTTTGAGATAGCCGGCACGCACGGCTTGGAAAAATTCGATGGCTTCTTGCTCGATGCGATCGAGTTGACCGTCGCTGCGCGCGTGCACCCGAGCCATGCCCACTTCGGGGGACAGGTCAATGAGGATGGTCAGATCCGGTCGCGCTTCGCCGACGGCAAAGCGGTTGATCGCCGCCACCGCTTGGATGTCAATCTGCCGAGCGACGCCTTGGTAGACCGTGGTGGAGTCCATAAACCGGTCGCAAAGCACAATCTCGCCTTTAGCGATCGCGGGCAGGATACGCTCGCGGGTTAACTGCGCACGGCTGGCAGTGAACAGCAGCAGTTCCGTTTCGGGCGCCATGTCTACGCCGGCTTCGTCGTGTTGGAGCAAGTTACGCACGGCTTCGCCTAGCGGCGTGCCGCCGGGTTCACGAGTTTGCAGCACCTGCTGGCCTTGGTCCTGTAGGCGAGCGGCCAGGGCGTTGATCTGGGTGGATTTCCCGCAGCCTTCGGTGCCTTCGAATGTAATAAAAAGTCCAGCCATGTATGGTTACCAAGTAGCGATAAATTCGGCGAGCTCATCGAGTGATGGGCTCACGGCGGTGCGGACGTAAAAGCCAGAGGTGGCCGCGGCGAGGGTCAGTGCGGCGACTGGAGACAGTCCGATCAGGCGGCCAGTGACGAACCCTGAGTTAAAGTGGTCACCCGCGCCAGTCGTGATCTTTGGCTTCTCGCAGAAAGGCCCTTTGACGTAGGCGGTGCCCTCTGGTGTCGCGCAAGCAGCATCGTGCGTTGGATGCACGACGAGCGTGTCGAGCTTGAGCGCCTCGCGAATACGTGCGGCCAGCACTTGCAGGTTGTCCGGGGTGTTTTCGATTGGCTCAAAACCTAGCAGTGCGTCGACTTGCTCGGCTTCGCGGAGATTGAGTCCGAGGATGACCTTACCAAAGGCTTCGAACTTGCCGAAAATATTTAACACTTCGAGCAGATCTTCTTTTGAGCGTTTTTCGGGGTCAGCGAGGTCGAAGAAAAAGATGCGCTCCTTGTTCTCAGGCATCGTCGGCAGGAGGCGTTCTAGGAAGTCGTTGAAGACATCGGAGAGGTAAGGAATCATGGTCCAGTTGACCATTGCGATGAGATCGGCCTCCGCAAAGCTGTTACTTAATTCATCTGCGCCCATTATGTTGACGATGTGCTGGTAGTCGATCTCTTCGAGGCTGCTCATCGAGCCGAGCATGATCTTGCCATCAGAAAATTCCGCAGCGTGGGTGATGCCGGGATCTGCGATAGATACGGCGTTGGTCTGTTGCGCGAATTCAGTAAAGACGGGGTGGATGGTGCTCTTGCCGAGCGCGCCGAGGTAGCGCACTTGCACGCCATGGGCGCATTGTGCGCTGGCCATGATCGGGCCGTTGCCACCGAGTTTTTCGAGAATTTGGGCGAGCTCAATATTGGCACTTTTGCCGGCTGCGGAGCTGATCCGTGCACCAAACTCGGCGATGGTCGCAATCGCGGTGAACTGATCGCCGGGGCCGGAGCGTTGATCGACCGGGTGCACGATCTTATCGACGAAGCCGTCGATGCCGATCAGCGCCTTTTTCGAGCTCGCGCTGTGGGCGTTGGCTTTGAGTTCTTGCAGAGTGAGTGTTTTGCTATCCATTAATATTATCTTTGAGTGAATGATTGATGGTCAATGTGTAGGCCGCTGTTTCTCTGCGGGCAAATCAAATTCTGAGTGAACGATTAAAAGGTTTTTTCAGAGAATTAGGTTTTATGCTGGCAGGGATTTGAACGCCTGTTGTTAATAAGAGTCTATTCATCCTATACCTCTACGCACTTATAGAAAATGAGCTTACCCACTATATTTGATTCACTACTGTTGCAGGCCGCTGGCGGCGCCAATGTTTTTACCTATTTCGGTCAGTCGAATTTTGCTGGCAAGATCGTGGTGCTGGTGCTGATGGTCTGCAGCATTATCGCGTGGTCAGTCCTGTTTGGAAAGTATATGGACCTGTCCCGCTTGCGCTCCCAAAATAAGCGCTATGAGCGTCTTTTGAGTAAAGAGTCGCACTTGCTCGACCTGCCTCCAGAGCGGCCAGGTAAGGGTGCAGGGCCATACTACAATGTCGTGCGCGACGCGCTGGAAGCATTTTTCCGCTACGGTGGCAATTTGGTCGATACTGATACGCATCGCGCGACTTTGCGCATGGGGCATGTTGAAAATGCGATTCAACGTGGTCTGGCTGAACAGATTATCCGCTACGAAAGCAAGATGGTGCTGCTTGGCTCGATCGTGACCGGCGCACCGTTTCTCGGCTTGCTCGGCACGGTGTGGGGGGTGATGGATGCCTTCGGCGGCATGGCCGGGGCGGGGTCGGCCAGTTTGCAGAGCCTTGCGCCTGGTGTCTCTGGTGCGTTGTTGACCACCGTGGCCGGTCTGTTGGTCGCGATTCCTTCGGTGTTCGGCTACAACTATTTGTTGCTACAAACCAAGATCTCAGTGGTCGAGCTAGAGAATTTCTCTAGCACCGTGGCCGATCGTATCGAGCTCGAAGCGCAGGCCGCCGCGACCAACGCGTAGGTCTGCGTGGTCCTAATTTTTAATTGATCAAATAGTGGCTCGTAACTTCCATCGTAAAGACCGCCTCTCCGCTCTCACGGAGATTAATGTGACGCCGTTGATCGATCTCGCGTTCGCCTTGCTGATTATTTTCATGGTCACTACGCCGCTGCTGGAGCAGACGATTGATGTGAACCTACCCGTGGAGGCGTCGAAATCGCAGTCCGAGGAGCGCGAAGAGTTTCAGGCGATCACGCTCGATAAATCTGGCGATTACTATTGGAGCGATGAGAAAGTCTCGACGGAACAACTTAACGACTTACTCGATGCCATGGCGATGGACCCCGCGCCACCGGTGCTGAGCATACGCGCAGACTCGGCGCTGCCGTACCAGCAGGTCATTACTGTGATCGATATGATCAAACAGCGGAAGCTCTCAAAAATTAGTTTGGATACCAAGGTTAAGTAGGCGCGATGGGCATTAAAAACAATCAGTCTTTGTGGTCCTCGGTGATCTTGCATGGCGCGCTGATTGTAGCATTGTTTTTATCGACGATTATCGAAGCTTTTTTGCCAAAGGAGAAACCGCACGTCTTCGAGATGGTGAGTCAGTCGAGCCCGTCGAATGCGGCGCCTAGTCCAGCCGCACCGACGAACACGCCGCCGAACCTAGAGTTGCCGGACGTGCCCCCGATGGATATTGCTGATCCAGTGATGCCAATGGCTGCACCGACTCTGCCCAAGCCAGTCGCGAAGCCTCGACCGCAGCCCACGCCGGTGAAGGCGACGCCCGAACCTTTGATCTCGGCGGCTGATTTCTTTAAGGAGAATCCTAAAAAGGATCCCAAGCCGCGCAAGTCGCAGCCAACGAGACCTGCTTATCAGGCACCCACAATCAATACCTCTAAAATTCAGCAAAATTTGCAGAACAACCTGCCGACCACGGTGCATGCGCCTTCGGGTAGTTTAACCGCGGCCGAGCGCACTGCCTTGCAGCGCTATGGGGATCAATTGAATAGTCGTCTCAACCGCGCCTGGATCAAACCTGCGAACCTTGCCGGAGTGGGCTTGGTGGTGACTGTTGTGTTTGATGTCAGTAGTTCGGGACGCATCTCAAATATCCGCCTACGGCCAGCGTCGGGGAATCCCTCGTTCGATACATCTGTAAAAGCTGCATTTACTCGAGTCCGTTCCGGCGGCGTTACGCCCACCGGGCAGGCGCATAGCTTTACGATGTCGTTTAAGATGGTGGATTAGGCCGAGCGGTCTTTTTGATTCGGGTCAATACTGGACGAGCGGAACTCGCGGACATCGGGGTCGATGTCCCTCCAGTCCTAGCTAGATCTCATTATTGATGGAGGGATGCCGTCCTCGGCGTCGGCAGTTAGATCGAGAGGTCCTGTTGATTCGGATAAATGCTTCAAGTGAAGTTAATTATCACTTGACATCAAGTTAAGATCCATGGAGGGTGCTTGCTATGGCCAAGATTTATCAGAACTCCGGACCGCACCTCTTCCTATTACTGTGGAAGGCATCGCACGCGGTGAATAGCTACAGCCAAAAGAGTATCACTGCCGCGGGCCTGGGCTCATTGAGTGATTTTGCGATCTTAGAGCTGTTGCTGCATAAGGGCGCGCAGCCGGTTAATATTATCGGTGAGAAGATTTTACTGACCAGTGGTTCGATTACCACCGCAGTACAGCGCTTAGCTAAGCGCGGGTTGGTGAGTCGGGAGCGCAGCTCGACAGATGCGCGGGTGGTGCTGGTGCACCTGACGGACCTCGGTCGCGAGTTGATCGAGCCGAGCTTTGAGGCACATGCGCAAGACTTAAACGTGTTGTTTGAGGTGTTGGATGAATCCGAGCGCAGCCAATTCGCCAACCTGATGCGCAAAATCGGCCAGCGTGCAGAACAGTTGTAAAGCTGCTATTCTCCTATAAGCCTTGACGTCAAGTTTACTCTTTAACCCTATAACGCTATCCATTATGAAAATCAACGAAACACTCTTCAAGACAAGCAATCAGCTCGCACTCTTACCAATTCGTATTGGCGTCGGGGCAACGATGGCAGCGCATGGCGCGCAGAAACTATTCGGTTGGTTTGGCGGCTATGGGCTTGAAGGAACTGGCCAGTTTTTCGCCGAAAACCTCGGCTTGAAGCCGGGGCTATTGATGGCTGCGTTGGCAGGGGGCGCTGAATTTTTTGGTGGGCTGCTGTTGTTAGTCGGATTACTGACCCGTTTCGCTGGCGTGTCGCTGGTGGCCACGATGGCCGTTGCGATTGTTACCACCTATAAGGGTGTGTTTTTCGCCCAAAATGGGGGGATTGAATATCCACTGATGTTATTGCTAGCGTGTTTAACGTTCGTGATCGCTGGTGGCGGCGCATATTCGGTCGATCGCAAGTTGTCGGAGTCACAGGGCTAGGGTTGTGGTTAGCCATGGATGAGCAGCTATCCTGCGCTGGCGATGTCGGCCTGCAGACCTGTGGCACTTTCCGTTGAATGAGGCGCACTCCACCTTGACATCCGCTCTCCAAGCACAAGCGTGCTGAGCCGTTATGTCACCTCCATCCAAATCACCTCCAGACTTTGACCGCAGCTTTCTGCTGGAGCTAGCTGGGGGGCTGGTATTCAAGCAAGCCGAGCGCTTATTTGAGGCGGGCGCGGTGACAGCGGTAGCCTGGGAGAGCCCGATCCTGACGGGTACGGTTACCGGCATCGACGATACGTACCAACCGAAGCTGAATCTGCGCTCGACTGTTTTTGCGGTCAACCATTGCAACTGCCTGGAAGGCCGCCGGCGCAAGGTTTGTGCGCATGCGATTGCCATTGCGCTGCACTATGAAGCGCTCAAACACGAACAGGCCCATGCAGCACAGCCACATCCTGATTTCGTGGCGGAACCCGAGCCAGAGCCCGAAGCGGCTAAGTCGCGCGGTGTGCGTTCGATCAAGCTGTCGGCTGCCGGTGATACGTTGCGCATGCTAGTGTTTTTGCCGCCCAATTTGCCTGCGGCGGCCGAGCGCGATGCGATCGTGGTTAAGCTCGATGCTGCGGCGGGGCGTGAAATTGTGCCACTCAATCAACTCAGTCCGACGCGCAATTATGCAGCGTCCGCGCCGCAACAAGCTGCGCTGGCATTAGTCGAGTCGTGGTGTGGTGGTAAGCTCGCGAATCTGTTGGAATTGACTGGCGGTCGCCTGCGCCGCTTGCTCGCCACGCTGATCGATGAACCGACGGTGTATTGGGTCAAGCAGCCGAATGCGCCGATCGAGTGGCAAGGCGGCGAGTTGCCCGGCGTACACGAATTTCTTAAAGCAGCAGATCCGGCAGAGGAGGATGAGGATGAGGTGGTGGCCGTGCCGGACGAGCTGAAACGGCCGATTCTGAGTCGTACTACCAGTTTGCGAGAAAAGTCGAAGCCCAACCCGCGGCGTATCGCGGAAGCTCGTGCGCAAGGTCGCTGGAAGACAACTGCGGGGGACTATCCAGTTGCGAAAGCGGTTTCGGAATCGATGGAACAAAACGCCACTAATCGAGTGGTGGTGGATGGATCGCCCAACTTTTTGGCGATCCGATTACCAGCGGGCCGTGACGATGATTCAATTAAACCGTTACGTAACATTTTAAAGCTAGAAGGCTTCATGCTCGAGCCGTCGAATCGTAAATGGTGGCTACGAGATCGGCATAAGACGCTCAATTTCCTCGCCGCCCACTGGAAGGCACTGCGGGGAGAATGGCGCGCGCAATTTACCGCCAGTTTTGAGGAAAAACTCGCAGATGTGCAGCTTTCTGAGCCGGCGATCGAAACCAAGGAGGTGGATGGGCGCTTTGCGCTGGAGGTGACGCTCTGCAAAGAGGGCGATGAGGCAGATCTACGACGCGCGATTGCGACTGGTCGCAGTTATGTCGAGAATGCGGACTCCGGTGCGAAAATCACATTACTGGATCGGGCTGCGGTCGAGCGCTTACACCAGATCGAGCGCTCAGTCTCCGGACAGGCGGATCGACCGTTCACGCCGACGTTCTCGAAGCGTTTGGATACCCAGGAGCTGGTGGATGTGGAAGATTTGCTAGACGAGCTGGTCGAGGGCTGGCAGCCGCCGCAGGCATGGCAGTCCCGCAGCCGTGCGCTCAAGCAAATTGGTGCGCTTGAGGCCGCGCCAATCCGTCCGGCTTTTGATACGATTCTACGCACTTATCAACGGATTGGCGTGGCGTGGATGTGGCATCTGTATCGTCATGAACTGGGCGGCATTTTGGCCGACGAAATGGGTCTAGGTAAAACGCTGCAGGCGTTGGGTCTGATCGAGTGTATTCGCACCAGCAATGCCGAGCCTCTGCCGGCGCTGGTGGTGTGCCCCGCAAGTTTGGTGGAGAACTGGATACGTGAAGCTGGGCGCTTTGTGCCCGGCCTCAAGGTGGCGAAGCACCATGGTACCAAGCGGGCCAAAGAGCCGGTGGTATTTGAGGAGGTGGATATCGTGGTCACCTCCTACGGCACGCTTCGTCAGGATATTGAGATGCTGTCGACCATGGAATGGTCGGTCGTGATCGGCGATGAAGCGCAGCACATAAAGAATCGTCGTTCGCAGAATGCCAAGTCGCTGACCCGCCTGCACTGTAAAGGGCGCTTTTTACTGACCGGCACGCCAGTGGAGAACTCGCTCGACGATTTGCTCTCGCTGTTTGCTTTCCTGATGCCCGGTTATGTGACTAAGGCAGCGGGGAAGCTCTCACAGGAAGAACGCGCGTGGCATTCGCGCCGTCAGACACAACGCGCGGCTGCTTACATTCTGCGCCGCACCAAGAAAGAAGTCGCGCCTGAGCTGCCTGATAAGATCGAGAAGACCTTCTTTTGTGAACTCGGTACGAAGCAAATGCGTTTCTATAACGACACGCTCGAAAAGACGCGGCGCGAAATCTCTAATCTGGAGATGGCTGGCGCGAATGCTGGACGCGTGCAGTTTGCCGCATTTACGGAGCTGTTGCGCCTACGTCAAGCCTGTGTCGATCCGCGCATTATCGACGACACCTTTCCGGCGGCCGATTCAGCCAAACTAGCGGCCTTCGACGAAGTCCTCGATGAGTGTATTGATGCGGGCAGTCGTATCTTGGTGTTTTCCTCTTTTGTGACCGCGCTTAAGTTGCTGGCCCAGCATTTGACTGAGAAGGGCCACAAGTTCTGCTATCTCGACGGCAAGACGAAGAACCGGCTCGCGATGTGTGACACTTTTAATGAGGACGACAGCATTCCGGTGTTTCTGATCTCACTCAAAGCAGGTGGCACGGGCCTGAATCTGACTGGCGCGGACACTGTGGTGCATTACGACCCGTGGTGGAATCCCGCAGCTGAGGCGCAGGCAACAGACCGAGCGCACCGGATAGGGCAGGAGAGGGTGGTGAC
>ENA-OQVM01005397-OQVM01005397.1-marine-metagenome-genome-assembly--contig:-NODE-5397-length-12295-cov-13.524636_pt1 | contig 12295 bp, 9 predicted proteins | sample MGYA00237776_ERZ505498 | MGnify/ENA primary metagenome ERZ505498 (study PRJEB26159, sample SAMN06265151) | marine metagenome | isolation source: Helgoland LTER site | place: Germany:Helgoland, sampling... | reverse complement strand
ATCCATCTTGTCCCATAACTGCGCCATCTCATATAATACTTTTTGATTGTCGGTGTCGGCAGCCATCCACGCTTGCAGTGCTCGCTTTTCTGCGTCTGGCATAACAGCACTGGGTAATTCATATTTATCGATCTTCGCTAACCAAGCGCTCGCCTCATCATAGCGATGATGCTGCTCAGGTAGTTCGTAGATATTAGTCATGAGCGTTTTTCCTCATCCAAGATTGCATGTAGGTCTCTGCCTCTTTTATCGCGCCCCGACTGATGCTCTCTCCGTTTAGTTTGTTGCAGTTCATTCAATAAACCATGATGCGATTGCTGCATATAAAAAGTGCAGCGCTTCATCCCTTTGGCAATGTGTTTTTCTACCGTGCTTTCGGTAACCTTCATTTGATGCGCAATTTCATGCTGCGAATAACCGTAAACCTTTCGCAATACAAATACTCGGCGACACTGCAAGGGTAAGTGCCTAACCGCTTCACAAAATAAACCAAATTCTTCATTAGAGGCCGCTTGATCATAAACTTCATCAGCCAGAGCTTCGGCACCTAACAACATGCCATCTTCTTCATTTTCTTCCACTACACTCAGGCTGTCTGTTAAGTTGTTATCCGCTCGCTTAATGTGATCTAGGGCTAAATTTCGCGCGGTTTTAAATAAATAGGAACGCGGCGTTTTAATGGCGTCTGTTTTTTCTATTTGGCAAATGCGCACATACGTTTCTTGTACAATATCTTCGACATCTTTAGGCGGCACAATACCCATGACCGAGCGAGCTAAATTGCTTCGCAACGACATGTAAATGCTTAAAATCCCTTCTTTTTTTGCCATAAATTTCTGCAAGCAATTGCAGCCTGAAATTACCCATTAATCCCTATAGACGAATGAGGAATGGCTTTCCGCCACTTTATTAGGAAATTTGTTATTAAAGTTTATTGTGTGGACATTGGACTACTCGATAATCGAATAGTTTAAAAAGACTTAACCAACCATCAGAACAGACGTCTAAGTAGAATATTTAGCCGCAAATAAGACAGGGAATAAAGCCGTGCTTAAAGTACAAACTGCGCTTAACTAAAGCACTGAATACTTAAACAATAACTTTTTTCTGGCCAAAAAAAAGACCGATAATTCGGCCTTTTTTATGCACAGCGTAAAGTCAGTGGTAATTACAAACCACTCAACCAATGCATTGCAAATCCCCAAGCCAAAAACACAACCGCAACCGCACACCACATATCCGCACGGCTATCGCCATCACGCTCTTCAGCACTTACATCATTCGTTTCTTCATTTAAATATGTCATCACAAACCTCTTTAATATAATTCTGTACTCAACCGCTCTTTAACAATCACAGCACCAATAAGACAAGTAAACCTTATTAACGCTACAACCTACAAAAACCTAGCCGCTGAGTTTAATAAAAACTGATATCACTTCAACAAAGTGAGCAAGCCCATTATAACAAGGCTCACGAGCCAGTCATCCACTCACAGCTCGGCAATATGCCACTTTATGCGCTCTATAGGCTTATTCGCTTAGCCGATAAGCTAAAACGGCTTTTCGATGATGTTAACCCCCCTTTTGGGAGTGTCGTTTAGCCGCGTTTTTTGGTAAAGTGACGCGCCTTTTTAGACTAACGGGTCTTTTTTATTGATGGTGACGCTTTTTAAGCCCTCACTCGCAATAAACCTAACCAACAGCACGCGAAAAACCGCCAATATGTATATATACGATCAACATGACCGACAAATGCTCAATGAGCGCGTTGCCCAATTCCGCGGCCAAACCGAACGCTTTTTGGCCGGCGAGCTTGGCGAATCTGAGTTTTTACCCCTGCGCCTGCAAAATGGCCTCTATATTCAACGCCTCGCACCTATGTTACGCGTGGCTGTGCCTTATGGACTTTATAACACCGCGCAATTACGCAAACTTGCTCATATTGCCCGTCATTATGATAAAGGCTATATCCACGTCTCTACCCGCCAGAACTTTCAGCTAAACTGGCCACGCTTAGAAGATGTGCCCGATATCCTAGAAGAACTCGCGACTGTCGATATGCACGCGATTCAAACCAGTGGTAACTGTATTCGTAATACGACAACCGATCAGTACGCGGGTGTTGCGATTGATGAAATCGAAGATCCTCGCCCTTGGTGTGAGCTTATTCGTCAGTGGTCGACTTTTCATCCAGAATTTGCCCTACTGCCGCGTAAATTTAAAGTGGCCGTGTGTGCCACCGAAGAAGATCGCGCCGCCTTTAAGTTTCATGATATTGGCGTTGAGCTTATTCACAATGATGAAGGCCATACGCGCTTTCATATTCATGTGGGTGGCGGCTTAGGTCGTACACCGGTTATTAGCCAGCTGATTAAACGTGATTTGCATTGGCAGCATTTAATTACTTATCTCGAAGCGGTATTGCGCGTTTATAACCAATTGGGTCGACGTGATAACAAATATAAAGCGCGTATTAAAATATTAGTTAAAGCCATGGGCGCCGAAGCTTTTGCTGCACGCGTTGATCAAGAGTGGCAGAAAATTAAAGATGATGACAATACATTGTCTGAAGATGCGGTAAATCGTGTGCAAGCTTTTTTTGCTCCACCTAACTATGAAGTGTTAGATGATTCATCATGTAATCGTGAGCTCGCCTCGCAGCGCTTAGAATCTAACGATTTTGGTCGATGGTTAGACAAAAACGTTCAGCCGCATCAAAAAGATGGCTATGCCATTGTTAACTTGGCGTTAAAACCTACGGGCATAGCACCAGGTGATATTACTGACCTGCAAATGGAAGCCGTTGCTGATCTTGCCGATGAATACTCTGGCGGCCTACTGCGTAATACGCACCAGCAAAACATTGTGTTAGCCGACGTTAAGAAAACCGATTTATTTGCCCTTTGGCAGCGCTGTGATGAATTAAAACTGGCGACTCCAAACTTGGGTTATTTATCCGATCCTATTTGCTGTCCGGGTGGCGACTACTGCGCGCTAGCCAATGCTAAATCGATTCCGATTGCCGAAGCGATTCAACGTCAGTTTGATGATCTTGATTACCTTTATGATCTTGGCCCTATTGATCTCAATATTTCAGGCTGCATGAATGCCTGTGGCCACCATCATGTGGGACATATTGGTATTTTAGGTGTGGACAAAAAAGGCCGTGAGTTTTATCAAATTTCCTTAGGTGGCAATATGGGCCGCGAAGCCGCTATTGCTAAAATTCTTGGGCCATCGTTTGGGCCAGAAGAAGTGCCTACCGTTATTGAAAAAGTGCTAGACGTTTTTGTTAAGCACCGACATCCCGAAGAACAGTTTATCGATACTTACCGCCGCGTTGGCATCGCCCCTTTTAAGGAATATGTCTATGCCTGATTTATCTGAGCTAAGCCAGTCATCTGAGCTAAGTAAGCCATCAAACTTAATTAAAGATAATCAAATTGTCGACAACGACTGGCAGATTATTGCTAAAGATGCCGATTCTTCTGATGTTAAGTTCTCGATTGATGATGCCAGTGGCCAGCTATTGCTGCCGTTAGCACTGTGGTTAGAGCACGCTGAGCAACTTAAGAACAGCAAGACCATAGGTGTTTGGTTAGATAGCGATGAAAGCCCAGAGCCGTTAGAGACGCTTTGTGAGTCTATTCCTGTTATTGCGGTTAACTTCCCTGTGTTTGCTGATGGTCGTGGCTATTCTTATGCCCGCACCCTGCGTGATTACTATAATTACTCAGGTGATCTTCGCGCTATTGGCGATGTACTGCATGATCAAATGTATTTTTATAAGCGTTGTGGCTTTAGTAGCTACCTGATTCGTGAAGATGCCAATGCCGAAAAAGCGTTAGCAGGCCTTAACGACTTTAGTGCCGATTACCAAGCCGGCAGCGACGAAAGCAAACCGATTTTCCATAAGCGCTAAACTCATATTGAAACAGCTATTGAAAAACATATTGAAACACCTATTGAAAAGCATAGTGTAAAAATATCACGCCTTAGCAGTCAATTTTCATTATGGCTGCAACAGGTGATGATAGTATGATGGACCTATGGAAACCGAAACACTGACATTCTCTTTCTTTCTTATCTTTAGCGGTGCTGCGGCACTCGCTTCTTTTGCCCTTTATACACGCCAACCACTTATTATTGCCTACATTATGCTGGGCGCCTTAATAGGCCCCTATGGCTTAGCGTTAGTCACTGATATTGAACTACTCGAAGAAAGCGGCCATATTGGTATTATCTTCTTACTGTTTTTACTGGGCCTCGATATGCAGCCGCAGGCCTTAGTCGCAGTGGCTAAAAAGGCCACGCTGGTGGCACTGGCTAGCTCTAGCCTGTTCGCCCTTGTGGGCTTTGGCATTGCATCCTTGTTTGGCTTTAGCACTATAGAAGCCGTTGTAGTAGGTGCAGCAATGATGTTTTCTAGCACCATTATTAGCATTAAGCTTTTACCCACCACCATGCTGCACCATAAACACACCGGTGAATTAATTATTGGCTTATTGCTAATTCAAGATTTACTGGCGATTTTTGTCTTAATCGTTTTATTTAGCAGCGATTCAGGTCAATTCAATGTTAACCAAATTGGCTTAGCCTTAATTAGCCTCCCCCTACTCGCCGCCGCTGCATTTATTATGGTGAAGTATGTATTGCTTCGTTTAATTCAACGCTTTGATCGTTTTCAAGAATATATCTTTCTATTAGCCATTGGCTGGTGTTTGGGTATGGCCGAAGCGGCTCATGCGGTTGGCCTATCGGCAGAGATTGGCGCCTTTATTGCGGGCATTACACTAGCGACCAGCCCTATCTCACAATATATTGCGATTAACTTAAAACCGTTAAGAGACTTTTTCTTAATCTTATTTTTCTTTGCCTTAGGCGCAAGGTTCGATTTAACTCTGCTTGCCGATATTTTATTACCCGCTCTAATACTTGCCATTATTATGACTAGCTTAAAGCCCCTGATTTTCCGCAGCTTATTACAAGGTATGGATGAGCATCGAGATTTAGCGTGGAGTGTAGGCTTTAGATTAGGGCAGAACAGCGAATTTTCACTGCTTATTGCCTATGTTGCGGCAGGTACATTATTGATTGGCAAAGAGGCCTCTCATTTAATTCAAGCCACGGCCATACTAACGTTTTTAATCTCCACCTATATTGTTATCTTTAACTTCCCTACCCCTATCGCAACATCCGACAAGCTGCGACGCGATTAATAACTGACAACTAACTATCAATCCGCTTAAAACGTTTCTGTCGTCGATAAGGAAACACATCTGTCACATAGCCATCCGCAATTTTTTGCTGCAAGCCCTGCCAAAAACGATAGTCATAAATATCGGCATGTAGCTGATTAAATACTCGCCTCGCCTTAGGATTACCGGTAAAAAATAAGCGGAATTCTTCGGGGAAAATATCATTATCCTTAACATCAAACCACGCGCCCGCCGACATTTCCTCTTCATCGGTACGTGCTTCAGGTATCTTTCTAAAATTACATTCAGTTAGCGGACAAATTTCATCGTAATCATAAAAAACCACGCGACCATGACGTGTAACACCAAAGTTTTTTAATAACATATCGCCAGGAAAAATATTAGCCGCCGCCAATTGTTTAATGGCATTACCGTATTCATCAATCGCACTATAAGTACTGCCATCATCGGCATTGGGTAAATACAAATTCAGCGGCACCATTTTGCGCTCAACATAAACATGCTTAAGAATAAGCGCATTGCCCGAAGTCTGTACCATAGAAGGCACTTCTTTATAGAGCTCGGCTAACATCTCATCAGAAAACCGACGTTTATCAAAAGCCAAATATTTAAACTCTTGAACATCGGCCATTCGCCCCGCACGATCTGACGATTTTACCATGCTGTATTTTTCTTCTACCTGTTTACGCGTCATATCTTTGGGCGGTGTAAAGCGATCTTTAATCACTTTATAAACATAGTCAAAATCGGGCAAGGTAAACACCAACATAACCATACCCTTAATGCCGGGGGCAGAATTATATTTTTGCTCAACGGGGATTTGCTTAGTAAACGAAACCGCATATTGATAAAAGGCAGTTTTGCCATGCTTAGCAAAACCGATAGAGGTAAATAATTCAAAAATTTCTTTATATGGCATCATGCGCTTTAAAACCGCAACATACTGCGCAGGGTTTAGCGTACTCACCATAAAATAAGAACGCGTAAAACTGAAAATCATACTAATTTCATCGCTGCCCAAAATAACTGCATCAACATACACTTCCCCTTTTTCGTTATGCATAAAAGGCAGTGCAATGGGAATAATTTCATCGGGTAAATCAATGTAACCAATTAAATAAGCGCCTTTGTTTCTAAAAAACACATGTTCAATAACCTTTATTGAAATACTGCCCTCTGCCGGTCTAACATCGGCAAAAAACTCAACCACACGCTGCACAATACGATCAACATCACGGTCAATATCTTCATAGGGAATTTGAAACTGAAAACGCTCAAGCATTTCTCGCACAGTTTCTTGCAAACCTAAATTATATTCAAAGCTAATTAAAATATCATCGGCAGCAACGGCTATAGGATCTAACGCTTTAACACCGGCAAACACACTGCTGTGACGTATTGCGACATGACCAAAAACACGATTAAACACCGAGTTAAAAAAGGATTCGGCAATTAAATGATTAGGATGCTCGCTAATCATTTCGGTATAACGTAATTTAACCTGCGCCCACTCATCTTTATTTTGCAGTTTGTCACCGGCAATTTCACGGCAATGCTGCTCTGCATAACTAACCCGCTCACGGTAAACCGTAAGCCGCAAACGCATAGCAGCATGCACCTCATGCCACTGTGCTTGCTCAAAGCGTGTTTGAGCACCATTGGTCACATCCATAAAGTCGTTGAACATGGCTTCAAAACCATTAAGGATGCTATTAGCTATTGTGTCGGATAAATTCATAGTTCGATTTATTAATATTGTTTTTACGTTTTCAATAAATTCTTGTTTGATACCAGTATGCCCGTTTGGTCGGCGTATACATAGTGGCCTGGCGAAAAATCAGCACCCGCAAAGCTGACAGGAACATCTAAGCTACCCTTACCTGCCTTAACGGTTTTAAGTGGAATGGATGCTATCGCCATAACGCCAATAGCCATAGGCGCAATAATTTCAACATCACGTATACAGCCATTAATCACAATCCCTGCCCAGCCATTCTCTAATGCTGCCGCAGCCAATTGATCGCCTAACAAAGAACAACGCATAGACGCACCACCATCGACAACGAGTACTCGTCCAAGACCTGCCGATTTAACCTGCTGAGCGACCAATGAATTATCTTCAAAACATTTAACGGTACCGATCTCTCCACAAAAAGCCTGTGTAGCACCATAGTGTGATAACAATGGCGCTACCACTTGCAGCTCAACCTGAGGGTCAGCTTCATATTGATCGCAGAGATCGGGCGTGGATATTTGAATACTGTTCGTCACTATTAACTGCCTATTTATTTATTCAGTTATTTATTCAGTTATTTATTCAGTCATTTATTCAGCCATTTATCCAGCTATCTATCTTAACTTTTTCTTTAAACAAAAAAACCGGACTGACAAACACTGCCCATCCGGTTTTTTTATATCAAACAATGATTAATCAAACTGATTCATCGTGTTGTCTTTACCTGAAGCTTTTAGTGCTTGCTCACCCGAGAAATACTCTTTGTGATCATCACCAATATTAGAACCTGCCATTGCCTGATGCTTAACGCAGGCAAGCCCTTCACGAAGCTCTTTACGTTGTACACCAGCCACATAAGCCAGCATACCTTCACTACCAAAATAGCCTTTGGCTAAGTTATCGGTAGACAATGCCGCCGTATGATACGTCGGTAATGTAATCAAGTGATGGAAAATACCGGCATCACGCGCACCATCGGCTTGGAAAGTACGAATTTTCTCATCGGCCACAATCGCTAATTCCGTTGTATCGTAGCTAACATCCATTAATGCATCGCGATTATAAGCAGAAACATCTTTGCCCTCTTCAACCCATAAATCAAAAATTTGCTGGCGGAAGTTTAACGTCCAGTTAAATGAAGGCGAATTGTTGTAAACCAGTTTAGCGTTGGGAACCACTTCACGAACGGCATTCACCATATCGCCAATTTGCTTAACATGCGGTTTTTCAGTTTCAATCCAAATAAGATCGGCACCGTTTTGCAATGAAGTAATGCAATCAAGTACACAGCGCGCTTCACCCGTACCCGCCTTAAAGCGATATAAACCGTTAGGTAAACGCTCGGGCTTAACTAATTGGCCTTTATGCTTAAGCAACATATCGCCTTCGTTCACATCATCGGTTGATGTTACCGGCGTAGTTTCTAAGTAATCATTATATTGTGAAGCTAAATCACCTTCTGATAATGACACTGGAATTTTCTGCGTTAAACCCGCACCTAATGAATCGGTACGCGCCACAATAACGCCGTCATCCACACCTAATTCAATAAAGGCATATCGCACGGCATTAATTTTTGCGAGAAAATCTTCATGCGGCACCGTTACCTTACCGTCTTGGTGACCACACTGCTTAGCATCCGATACTTGGTTTTCAATTTGAATACAGCAAGCACCGGCTTCTATCATGCGCTTAGCTAATAAGTAAGTGGCTTCTTCATTACCAAACCCTGCATCGATATCGGCAACAATCGGTACAACATGGGTTTCATAATTTTCAATTTGATCTAAAAGATCTTTCTCTTTAGCTGAATCGTTAGCTTCTCGAGCCGCATCTAAGGCTTTAAATAAATCACCAAGCTCTCGCGCATCGGCTTGGCGAAGAAAGGTGTATAACTCTTCTATTAATGCAGAGACAGAGGTTTTTTCATGCATAGATTGATCAGGCAATGGACCAAAGTCAGAGCGAAGCGCCGCAACCATCCAACCCGATAAATACAAATAACTTTTCTTAGTAGTACCATGATGCTTTTTAACGGCCAGCATTTTCTGTTGCCCAATAAAACCGTGCCAGCAACCTAGTGACTGTGTGTACTGCGAAGAATCGGCGTCATACTCAGCCATATCTCTTCGCATAATACCTGCCGTGTATTTGGCAATTTCTAGCCCGCTTTGAAAGCGATTTTGTACGCGCATACGCGCAGCCGATTCAGGATTAATCGCTCCCCATGCCCCTTTTTGAGCGGCACGTAGTGAAGCTATTTGATCAATATTTTCTTTGTATGACATGTAAACTTTTCCTTTAGTAACTTTTAATAAGCTTAAATAACTGGAGGCTTAGTCAATTTAATTATTGGCTGATCAACACTTTAAGTGTAGCTAGCATCTAAGAATAAAGACGGCATAAATGAAGAAACAACGCTTTGGAGCATTAACCTTTCCTCATTATCGACGTTTTATTAACCGCTCAGTTTGATCAACCTTAGGTCTAAAACTAACTATTTATTCATCAACCGCAACTTTAATTGCCATTTCAATAGAAGCTTAATAGAATGCTCTAAATTAATTAAATTTATATAACTCATCCAATACATACATCTTATGAATATCTAAGAAATAATATGGTATTTAAGAAGTACAAAGAATGAAAAGCGAGCCCCTATGAATATCAAGCGTATTGATCTCAACCTATTGGTTTATTTGAACATTTTGCTAAAAGAGCGCAGCGTATCGAGAGCCGCTGAAAAGCTAGGCATTACCCAACCAGCCATGAGTAATGCACTGCGTCGTTTACGAGATTTACTGGGTGATCCTATATTGGTAAGAACCAGCTCAGGCATGACCCCTACCGAGCGCGCGAAGATGATAGAGCCGCTAGTTGTCGAGGCATTATCTCGAGCAGAACTGGCCTTACAACCGGTTGATAGCTTTGATGCCTCTACCAGCACTCGCACCTTTCGCATTATGGCCAGTGATTACATAGAAACCACATTACTCGCGCCATTAATGGGCCGGCTTAACGATATAGCGCCCGATGTAACATTAGATGTATTAACCCCGAGTGATGGTAGCTTTAGTGATTTAGAGCGCGGCGATATTGATATGGCCATTAACCGCTTTGATCACCTACCCGATTCTTTTCATCAAAAAAGTATATGGCGTGATAATTTTGCCTGCCTAATAGGTAGCGAGCATCCAGCATCTCAGGAACTTACCTTAGAATCGTATTTAGAATCAAAACATATTTGGGTCAGTAAAACGGGCATTGGCGTAGGTACAGGTATGAGCCCTAAATACAGCCAAAAACTTGGTTGGGTTGATGAAGCGTTAGCTGCCATGAATAAAAAGAGAAGAATCACGCTTTTTACGCGCCACTATCAAGTGTCTAATTATTTATTACAAAGCAAAAAGTTAATTGCCACACTGCCCGCACGTGCTGCGATTGTATGGAAAGACACCCCTGGTATTGTTATCACTAAACCGCCGTTTCCCATTGTACCCATTGAAATAAAAATGGCATGGAGCCCTGTGTTGCATCACAATATTGCGCATAAATGGCTACGTGATGAAATCAATACCATTGCACAAACAGTCACGGGTAAGTTTTAAATTTAAAATTCATGCTTAATAAATGCATTAAACGAATAGACTTTATAAGAACGATGAATTTAAACCATTAATTATTTAGGTTTATACTTTACTTATATAGGCGCTTTTTATATGCGATCAATCTAAGCGATTTTTTAATTTGTTAGATAATACTAAAATCAACGATAGTGCAATTCTGCATAACCATTAGCAAAAGTTGAGTCATCATGTCTGCCAATACAACTACAACCGATAACCCTATTTATAGCGACTATGTGAGTCGAAACAGCCTAAGCGTTTCACCACAACTCTGTGAATTTATTGAGACCGAAGTATTAGCCGACTTACCAATAGACGCTGATACTTTTTGGCAGAATTTTTCTGAATTACTCAGCGAGTTTTCACCGCGCAACAAAGCATTATTGTTAACCCGTGAAAACATGCAAGCCGCTATTGATCAATGGCATTTAAACCAAATTAATAAAAAAGATAAAGCGACGGATGCAGAGCAGATTGCTTTTTTACGAGAGATTGGCTATATCGCTGCCGACGTAGAAGATTTTACTATTACGACAGACAATGCCGATGACGCCATTGCCTGTATTCCCGGACCACAATTGGTAGTGCCTGTTAAGAACGCACGTTACGCATTAAATGCCACCAATGCGCGCTGGGGCAGCTTATATGATGCACTTTACGGCACTAACGTTATTGAATCACCTATCGCAAAGAAAGGTGGCTATGACCCATTGCGCGGTGCTGAAGTTATTCGTTTTGCTCGCCACTTTTTAGACCAAGCAATCCCTCTTACTAATGGCAGCCATGCAGATGCCGGCGCTTATACTATTCATAACGGCCAGCTAAGTATTAGCGTTAACTCAGAAACCATTGCATTAAAAAATCCTGAACAATTTGTGGGTTATACCGGCAGTGCTGACGCACCTAAAAGTATTTTATTAAAGAACAATCATCTGCATATTGAATTACTTTTTGATAGCACAGGCGTAATAGGCAAAGACGATGCTGCGGGTATGCAAGATATCGTTTTAGAGTCGGCGATCACCACCATTCAAGATTGCGAAGATTCGGTTGCCGCGGTTGATGCCGAAGATAAAACCCTTGTGTATCGTAACTGGTTAGGCCTAATGCGTGGCACTTTAACAACCGAATTCAAAAAAGGGAATACTATTGTAGCGCGCGGTTTAAATGCCGATCGCGAATTCACATCACCTAATGGCGAAGCTTTTTCATTATCGGGTCGGAGCTTATTGTTGGTCCGAAATGTAGGCCATTTAATGACAAACGATGCCGTACTAGATGCCAACGGCGAAGCGATTCCTGAAGGCATAATGGACGGCATAATCACGGCCACTATTGCTTTATACGATATGCAAAAGCGTAATAGCTTAGCGAACTCAACCACCGGCAGCATGTATATTGTTAAACCTAAAATGCATGGACCAGAAGAAGTAACGTTTACTTGCGATTTATTCAGTAAGATTGAACAGCAATTAGCATTACCCGCCAACAGTATTAAGCTTGGCATTATGGATGAAGAGCGCCGTACTTCATTAAATTTAAAAGCCTGTATACATGCGGCAAAAGATAGAGTTATTTTTATTAACACAGGCTTTCTTGATCGCACCGGTGATGAAATTCACACGGCCATGGAAGCCGGCCCCATATTGCCAAAAGAATTAATTAAAGATGCCGATTGGATAAGTGCCTATGAAGCCTCTAACGTTGTTATTGG
>ENA-OQVM01005395-OQVM01005395.1-marine-metagenome-genome-assembly--contig:-NODE-5395-length-12312-cov-119.201144_pt1 | contig 12312 bp, 14 predicted proteins | sample MGYA00237776_ERZ505498 | MGnify/ENA primary metagenome ERZ505498 (study PRJEB26159, sample SAMN06265151) | marine metagenome | isolation source: Helgoland LTER site | place: Germany:Helgoland, sampling... | reverse complement strand
TTTTCATGAAATTTAATATTATGTTTCTTTATTAAATCTATGAAATTATTTTGGGTGTATTGTTTTAAAGCTGATATTACAAATTTAGGATTGTTTGAAATAAACTTACTAGGATGAGTATGTATGTTGGTAAAATTACATCGTCCACCACCTGATATTCTAATTTTTTCTCCTATTTTTTTTGCATGATCGACTAAAAGAACTTTTCGTCCCCGTTTGCCAGCTTCTATAGCACTCATCATGCCAGCGGCACCCGCACCTACTACAATAACATCAAATTGTTCTGTCATGGATTAATAATAAAGTTTAATAATGTGGGGGTTTTTTATCAATCATAACCATACCCGCTTCATCACTGCTCTCTAATTCGTTAATTCTTTTTTCAAGATTTGAAACTTGTTTTTTTAAAACTGATACTTCTTTTTGTTGAGAATACATTTCATCACTCATTTGCGATATTTCATTTTGAAGAAAGCTGATCTGTTCTTCTAATTTTTTGACTAAATCTTCCATATAATTGCAACTTAAAAGAGTTTCAAAATAAATCAAATAGTCAATTATGAAAATTTTTGTTAAGGTCAATTCATTATATAATAAAAAATTATGCCTTCATTTGATGTAATCAGTAAAGTTAGTTACCCAGAGTTTGATAACGCTCTTGCAAACTGCCTTAGAGAAATTGGTAATCGATTTGACTTTAAAGGACTTCATATCTCAATTGAAAGAAAAGATAAGATTATCACCACATTAGCTCCCGATGAGCTAAAATTAAAACAAGTTAATGAATTATTACAGGTTCATCTTATACGACGAAAGGTAGATCCAAGAGTATTATCAATTAAAAACTCAGAAAATGCTGCAGGTTCATCGATTAGACAGGTTAGTGAACTCCAAGAAGGTATTAGCCAAGAAAATGCAAAAAAGATTATTGCTGAAATAAAGAAACTAAAACTTAAAATTCAGATTAAAATTCAAGGAGAAGAGTTACGAGCTGAAGGAAAAAAAAGAGATGACCTTCAAGAGGCTATGTCAGCAATAAGTACTATTGATATTGGTCTTCCAATAGAATTTGTAAACTTTAGAGATTAAATTCCATAAAATAACAATCATAGATTGAACTCATTTTAGACAGTATTTAAAAAAATTAATATAAATCTTGTTGAATAATAATAATTTCTTTGATCAAATAATTCTTATAGAAAATGCCTTTAAAAAATAAAAAAAAAAAGAAAATTAAATCTTCAAAAAATAAGTCTAGCTTAACAAAGCTAGCTTCTATTACTACCAATACTTTAAGTAATGCATATTCAAAATATAAAAAAAGCTTAGAAAAGAAAAAAATAAAAGAAATTAAGTTAAAAAAACTTGAAGAAAAAAATGAGATTTTAAAAGAACAAAAAGAATTAAAAATTTTGAAAGAAAAACTTCAAAAAGAAAATAATAAATTAAATTTAAAAGATAAAGAATTAAAAATTAAAGAAGAGTCAATTAAAATAGAAAATAAAAGACTAATTAAAAAAGATGAAGACCTGGGTCAAATTGACAAAGATCTCAGAGTAAAAGAAAAAGAGCTCAAGATTAAAGGTGAAGAACAAAATAGAAAAGAATTAGATTTAAGGGTTAGAGAAGAAGAGCAAAAAAACAAAGAATTAAAGGAAAGGAGAAAAAAAGAAAAATTTTTAAAAGAAATAAGAGAGCAAGAGGAATTAAAGAAAGAAATTGAAAATATTAAATTGAAAGAATGGGAAGAAAAATTTGACCAAGAACAAAAATTAAAATTACAAGAAGAATTAATAAAAGAACAAAAGTTTAAAGAAAGAGAAATTGCGAAAAAAAAAGAGATAGATAATAATCAAGACTCAGAGGTAACTACTTCAACTTTAGAAAATTTTAAAATCGACAAAACCTCTCAAAACTAAACTTGGATAAAGAAAACGCAAGTAAACTGTGGAAAATGATACAGGAAGCTGGCGATTATTTGCTAGGTCAGTTACCAAGCCATCCAAATCATCCTAAAGGAAGAAACCCCTACGCCCATGTTGCTTTATGTGTCAAAGAGAAATTTGAGAACTCTTATAAAGATATACCTGACGAACAATTTGATGAAGTTGTTAAATATATTGAATTTTTAAAACAAAATCCTAGTTAGATTTTTTTAAGGTCTCTAATAATTGATCCACATCACTCTCTTGAGTATTCCAGGCAGCAACTAATCTAACTGCTTGTCCATCAAGCTCATCTTCATTCATTTTGTAGCCTTCAGAATTTAAATGCTCAATCATATTTCTTGGAAATTTTGCAAAAACTTCGTTCGCTTCTGTTGGGTATGCTAGTTTAATACTATTATGTTTTGCTAATCCTTCACTTAATTTTTTTCCCATCTTATTTGCATGTCTTGCATTCCTTAACCAGACATCATTTGAAATATATGCATCAAGCTGAGCAGATACAAAACGCATCTTAGACAATAAATGCCCTGCTCTTTTCATTAAAAAAGCAATATTACCAACTAGATCTTTATTAAAAAAAATTATTGCCTCTGCTGCAAGACAACCATTTTTGGTTGCTCCAAATGATAAAACATCAATGCCTGATTTCCAGGTCATCTCAGCAGGAGTACAATTTAATGCAGTTAAAGCGTTTGCAAATCTTGCTCCATCCATATGCATATTTAAATTATGCTTATGCGTAATTTCAGAAATCTTTTTAATCTCATCTAATTGGTATACTTCTCCTGTTTCACAAACTTGAGTAATGCTTACTGAGGCAGGTTGAGTATGATGCACAATGCCTTTACCAGTAATAGACTGATCTAATTCTTCAGGTGTTATTTTTCCATTTATTCCATTTAAAGTAACTAATTTTCCACCCCCTGTATAAAACTCAGGTGCCCCACATTCATCTGTATTAATATGAGAAAGTTTATGACAATAAATATTACCATATGACGGTGTCATTGTTGCTAAAGCTAATGCATTAGCAGCCGTTCCTGATGCAGTTGGAAAAACAATTACATCTTTTTCAAATAGTTCTGAAAACTTCTTTTGTAAATCAGCTGATATTTGGTCATTACCGTATGGAGTGCTATCACCATCATTAGCTTTCAATACTGCATCTAATACCTCAGGACAAGCACCCGCTACATTATCAGAAGCAAATTTTATTCGCTCTCTTTTTGTTTTAACTGTTGCCATATTTATTGTTTTGGAAAATAATCTTTTAATTCACCTTCACGGTAAACATCTGCTGTACAACAATGAAGACCTCCACCAAATGCATAAGCATCTCTTAATTCAACAGGGATTACTTCCATTCCTAATTTATCTAATTGTTCTGCCTGATATACTTCACTTTTTTCAACACAAACAGTTTTTGGATCCAATACTAGGACGTTCATTGATAACCAAGTTGAAGAATAACATAATGGTGGTGGCTCATTATGTGCGGGTTGTGCGCTATCAATAATTTCCCATCCATTATTTTCAAATAATTTTCTTTGTTCTTTTGGCAATCTTCTTTGAGGATTATTAATGATTAATCCTTCTTTAATAGGAGTAAAGGTTGCATCGATATGAATTGGATAAGGATCACCTGGAAAATTAACAGCATGAACTCTATGATCTTTAAAATGTCTTTTAAGCCAATCAATTCCTTTAAGATTAGTAGTAAATCCATGCTGAACTACTAAATCTTTTCCAAATCTTAAAACATCTGCTGCATCAAATAATGGTTCTTCTTCAGTTGTTACAAAGAACTTGTCTTCAGTCCACTCTAATCTTTTTTGAATACCAATTTTATCTGATAAATAATCTTTCCTATAATCTGCATCAGTTAACCTTGGTTTTGGCGCAGACTCGTGTCTCATATTAGGGTCATCATTATAATATTTCTGTAATAATGGTCGGTAACAAAGGTACTCGAACCATCTACATCTATAACTCATTGTCGCCTCTAAAATTTCACTACCCACAGTTAACAACACATCTCGTGGTGGCATGCAGCCAAACATTGTTTCCGCTTCCCAGTCTGGTGTAGAGGTTTTTTGACTAAAATCTATTGGGTCTGGTCTATCTACCTTGATACCTCTTTTTTCAAGCATGTTTGAAAAATTGTCTAAAAGTTCATTTGCCTTATCAACTGTATCTTTTGTTCTTGGTCCAAACTGACCTCGCATATCACTGTCCTCTGGAACCTTAGCATCTAATGCAGGTTCTGGTGCTGGAATACAAGTGCCATCAGCTTTGCCAACAATTACATGTTTTAAAGGATCCCATTCATTCCAACTATTAACTACAGTTTTTTCACTCATAATTTATGATTTGATAATATTATGTTCTGGACCAAAAGGAAACTTAGTAATGTTTTCAGCATTATCTTTTCCTATAACCAAGATATCATGCTCTCTATATCCACCAGCTCCTGGTTTACCCTCTGGTATCATGATCATTGGTTCCATAGAAACCACCATGTTTTCCTCTAATACGGTATCTATATCTTCACGAAGTTCTAATCCTGCTTCTCTTCCATAGAAATGAGATAGGACACCAAATGAATGACCATAACCAAATGTTCGATAATGAAGATAACCAAGCTCAGCAAATAGTTCATTCAACTCATGACAAATATCAGAACATTTTACACCTGGTTTAATTAACTCTAGTCCTCTTTTATGAACTTTAACATTTGCTTCCCAAGCTTTTAAGGATGCATCATCAATTTTATCTAAAAAAAGAGTTCTCTCTAAAGCTGTGTAGTACCCTGAGATCATAGGGAAAGTATTTAAAGAAAGAATATCTCCTGATTTTAATTTTCTATTGGTTTTTGGGTTATGAGCACCATCCGTATTAAGTCCTGATTGAAACCAAACCCAGGTATCCATATATTCAGCATCCGGATACGTTTTTGCAATTTCACGCTCCATTCTATCTCTACCGGCTATTGCAATTTCAAGCTCGCTTTCTCCAACTTTAATATTTTTGACAATTTCTTCGCCCCCAAGATCAGCAATTCTTGCGCCATTTTTAATAATTTCTATTTCTTCAGCAGATTTAATCATTCTAAGTTGCATTAAATCTTTTGAAACATCGCTGAAAACTGAAAAAGTAAAAATAGACGTAAGCTTTTCTTTAACATCTAAGGTTACATGATCATTTTCAATACCAATATTCTTAGGAGGTTCGTCTCTTCCAATAATTGAAACAATTGCTTTTAAAAAATTATCTCTTTTCCAATCAGTATAAATAACATTATCACTATGAGATCTACGCCAAGGTTGACTAGCATCAATGTTTGCTGAAATTGTTGAAATTTTATTAGCTGTAACTACACAGCCATAAGGTCTACCAAAAGAACAATAAATAAATCCTGTATAGTAAGCAATGTTGTGCATTGAAGTTAAAATAATCATATCAAGATTATTTTTACTCATTGTGGTTCTTAATTTAGTTAATCGACTTTGATATTCTTGATCTGTAAAAGGTAGTTTAGCCTTTTCACCATTCTTTAGAGTAAAAAAATTTGGTCTTTCCATTATAATTAATTAAGAGCAATAAACCGTCTATTAGTTTTAATTGTAAGACTATAATAAATGATAGACATAAAAAGAAAGAAGCCACCTATTATCGTATTAGTCGATGGGATCTCATTAATTCCTAAAATTGGAACCCATACCCAAAAAATTCCTCCTATAACTTCGGTTAGTGATAATAAAGTAAGTTCTGCAGCGGGGATTGCTTTTGATCCAATAGAATATAAAATTAAACCCATACAAACTAACGTTCCATGTATAGAAAATAATGCTCCGTTATAACTTGAAGACAAGAAAACCATATCATTAGATAAAATAACTATTGCAGCAACTACAAAGCAAAATAAACCTGCAAAAGCTACTGTTGTAAATTTTGGTGTTTCTTTTTTCCATCTCAAAGTCACTGAAAAAACAGAAAACCCAATTGAAGAAGTCATCCCAAAAATAAGCCCTAATAAAGAATTTTTTTCAGTATTACCAATGGCTATGATTATTATTCCAACTGTTGCAATAAATATAGCTATCCAAACATTAAGTGAAATTTTTTCTTTTAAAAATAAGAAACCTAATAAAGCTGTAAAAAATGGCATTGCAGCTAAACAAAGTAAAGTAACAGCTGCACTAGTGTTTGTTATTGAATAAATAAAGGTAATCATTGCAATACCTAGTCCAGTTCCACCAATGATACCTGACATTCCAATTTTTAAATAATTCTTATAAAAATCTTTTCCTTCTTCAAAAAAAAGATAAAGATTTAAAATCAAAAAAATTGTAAGACCACGTGCAAAAATATATTGCCATGGAACTAAATTGGGTTGATCCATGTATCTTACAACCAAAGGTCCAAAGGACCATATAAGACCTGCTAATAAAACTACTGGAATTGCAATTTTTTCATTTTTTAGCTCAATCATAATTCGATACTTAATGCTTATTAATTGGCACTACAATAAAAATGAGATCTATTTAAAAATATTAATATTTGAACCAATTGGAGAATAGCAATCAATAAGTTCGCTCTTTTTAAAATTTGACTGACCATGTTTAAATAGGCCCCAAATATTAGACTCTACAAAAGATTTTATTCTAAAAGATTCTTGACCTTTGAGTACCTTGATTTCTAAATTTCCATTATGAGTTGTAGTAAGCCTTGCTTTTATAAATCTAGTAAAATTTTTTTTCTTAAAGAAAGAATTTTTTAACTTAGCTTTAAAAGGTTTTTCCTCCTTAACTCCAAGGATATTTAAAATATAGGGATATACAAAAAATCTAAAGCAGGCGGAAGAAGAAATAGGATTACCTGGAAGCCCAAAGAAAGCCTTTTCACTTCCTTTAAATTTAGCAAATAAAATTGGTTTACCCGGTCTAATGGCCACCCCTTTGAAAAAATTTGATAAATTAAATTTTTTTACTACAGAGGGGATAAAATCATGTTTACCTGCTGAAACAGCACCTGAGGTAATTATGATATCTATTTTTGATCTAAGATTTTTATCAATTTGTTTTTTAAAAAACTGTTCATCTTTATCTCTCAAAATTCCACCTTCTATATAATTAAACAAAAAATTATTAGATAAAGATTTTATATAATGACTATTTGAATTTCTAACCTTCCAATCAGCAATATCTACGTTATTTGAAATTTCATTTCCTGTTGAAAAAAATAAAATATTAAGCTTCTTTTTAACCTTAATGCTTTTAATACCTAATGTTTTAAAGGCTAAGATATGTGATGGCTGAATAATAGTTCCTTTATTAATAACTAATTCCTTTTTTTTATAATCAGATCCCGCATGTCTTATATGTTGATTAGTTTTAATCTTTTCATTTATTACGATAGACTTTTTATTGTTAGTAAACACAATTTTTTCTATGGGAATAATGGTGTCAAAATATTTAGGAATTAGAGCACCCGTCATCACTTCAACAGCTTGAAATTTTTTTACCTTATTTAATTTAGGATTATCACCTGCTGATATTGATTTTAAAATTTTAAATTCTTTAGGATTTTTTTTATTAATCGTAGATGTATCTTTAGAATTAATGGCAAAACCGTCAAATGCAGCATTAGTTCCTGCAGGATAATTCACAGGACAATAAATATCTTGAACATTAATTCTATTTAATGATTTTGATGTGTTTATAACTTCATCTTTAATGTTTATTTTTGATTTTATTAAAATATTTTTTGCTTTTTTGTAATCAATCATTTTTATCAAGATTTAAAATAGTTTGAGCAACTTGAAGGTCTTCTTTGGTATTTATATTAAAAAATGGATCGTAATTTTTTATTTTAATATCAATTGTGCTCACACCAACTTTATTAGCCCATTCCTCAACTTTTCGATAATTATTTATTATTAAATCTTCTTCTAATTTTTCCATTAAATCAATTGACCATAAACCAAAAATATTATGTCTTTTTTCGTTAGATTTAACAAAATATAAACTGCTTTTACTTTGTTCAATTCTTGCTTTGTATTCTTCAATAATAATTGGATCAAAAAATGGAGTATCCGATGGAAAAGTTGCAATCCATTTGTATGATTTTTTATTTTCTTTTACCCACTTCATGGAACTTAGCACTCCTGCTAAAGGTCCTAGATCATTAAAACAATCTGGAATTACTGTGGTATTTTTTGCTTCTTCTATCTTCAATGGATTACTTGAGACAATCAATATTTCTTCAAATTTATTGCTAATTTTGAACAAAACATGCTCTAGCAATGTTTTGGATCCAAGTTTTACGCAATTTTTATCTTGCCCAAATCTTTTTGATTTTCCACCTGCTAGTACAACAGCTAAAATATTGTTATCATTCATAAATCAAAATATAAAACATTAATCTCTTAATTAAAGAATTATAATGGACCTAAGAATTCTCGAAATTGCATCTAACACAGCAAATCACAAAATAGTTAAAAATCATACCCATCACTCAAAAAATAAAAACCCCTTGTGTGGTGACGAAATGGAAATCAGATTAATTGTGAAAAATGATAAAATTAAGGATATGGGTTACCAGTGCCGTTCATGTGTATATTGTCAGGCATCAGTTAGTATGCTGTCTCAAAAGATTATTGATCAAAATATAAGTGATATTAAGTCTCTTATTATTTCAATTGAAGGTTTGTTTAATGAAACAGATATTAAAATTGAAAAAAAATGGAATGATTTCAAAGAAATTATGAATAAAGATAATATCTCAAGAAAAGAATGTCTTTTATTACCGTTTAAAACAATATCGAAGGCATTGAAGTTTTAATCATGATTAACATTACTAAAGAAAAACTTTTAAAAGCATCTATCGCAGGAGTTTTATCAACTATTACTATTGGGTTTCTTACGCTGCTCACATATAAAACTACAATGGGGTTATTTTTAGCGGCCTCTTTTGGTTCTTCAATGGTATTACTATACGGATTTCCTGAAAGCCCATTCGCTCAACCTAAAAATATATTCTTTGGTCATTTCTTAACTGCACTAATAGGAATTTTGTTTATAAACTATGTTGATCTGCCAATATTTATAAATATTGCCTTGGCAGTTGGGTTCGGTATTTTTTTTATGATTGTGTTAGATGTTGTTCATCCACCAGCAGGTGGAAACCCTATTATGGTCATCATTGGAGGTGTTTCATTTGAATATTTAATAAATCCTATAATTTTTGGTTGTCTAATAATTTTAATTTTTGGAATAATCTTAAATAAATTTATTTTAAAAAAGAACTACCCCTTAAGTTAATCCAATGAACTCAAAATATAAAATACAAAAATATAAGTCTAATAATTTAAATAATGTAGAAGACTTAATCTCTATTGAAGAACCTTTAGAAATTTCAATCAAATTTAAAACTAAAGAAACTTGGATACAAAATATAATCTCTATAACAATGAGAACGCCAGGTAATGATGAAGACCTAGTTAGAGGTTTTCTTTTCAACGAAAAAATTATTGAAAAAAATGAATATATTGAGAAAATTGAGAGTGTTGGAGATTATGTAGGTGAATATAAACTTCAAAATAAAATTGTTGTCACATTAAACAATTCTGAAAACATAGATATTGATAAGATTAAAAGAAATTTTTTAACAAATTCATCTTGTGGTGTTTGTGGTAAAACCTCTTTAGATTCATTAGAGATTATCAAAAAAGATAAGGTCTTAAAATCTTTACCTAAAATCTCTAAAGAAATAATTATCAAATCTCCTTCTGTGCTAAGGGATAATCAATCAGAGTTTTCTAAGACAGGTGGCATTCATGCTAGCGGTCTATTTACAAGCGATGGTGGAATAGTGTGTATAAAAGAGGATGTTGGTCGACATAATGCTCTTGATAAATTAATTGGTTATTCATTAAATAAGGGATTATTAACCCCCTCTTCACAATTTATAACGTGCTCTGGAAGACTAAATTTTGAGCTAGTTCAAAAGGTTTTAATGACCAATATTGGTATTCTAATTGGAGTTGGTGCGCCAACAAGTCTAGCGATCGATTTAGCTAATAAGTTTGACATTACATTGATAGGTTTTGTAAAAGAAGATAGTTTTAATATTTATAGTAACGAAGACAGAGTGATAATTAAAGGTTAATAAGTGTCAAAAAATATAAGTAATTTATCCGGCAGAATAGGTTTAAAGAATAATCTGTTCGAAAAAATATCTGAACGATCATTAAAATCAAATAATGCTGATGGTATTAAGGAAATTGCAAAAGAATATAACATGGGTGTCTCAACTATTCATGGTGCAGAAAGTTTTTATGAATTTTTAAGACCCTCTCATAGAGAAAAAAAAGCTTTTGTTTGCAATGGAAGTGCTTGCATGTGTGCTGGTACTCAAGAGCCGCTTAAAAAAAAATTACAAGAAAAATTAGGTGACGATAAAGTTGGTGAAATGTTTTGCCTTGGTCACTGCTATGAAAATAATGCTTTTCATTATGATGGTGAGAATTATGCCGGAAACGATATTAATAAGATTGATCAAATAATTAAAGGTGAAGACATAGTTCAAGAAAAATTCTTTTCTAAAAGTTATGCCTCAACTAGTTTTTTAATGGATGACAAACTTTCTAATTTAGATCAATTTAAGGAACTGTTAAAAAAATTTATTGCTACTGACAAACAAGAGATAACTAAATCCCTTCTAGACTCTAATTTAACTGGCAGAGGTGGTGCTGGTTTTCCTACTGGTATGAAATGGGATTTTTGTAGAAAAGCTCCTTCTGAAAAAAAATATGTTATATGTAATGCCGATGAAGGTGACTCAGGTGCTTTCTCTGATAGATATTTATTAGAAGATCAACCATTAAAAGTTTTATTTGGAATGGTTATTTGTGGTTATGTTATTGGTAGTGATGAAGGTGTTTTATATATAAGAGGAGAGTACCCAAAATCTATAGAAGCAATTAATGGAGCAATTAATTCTTTAAAAAAAGCAGGCTTACTTGGTGAAAATATTTTAGGAACTAAATTTTCTTTTGATTTAAATATTTGTATTGGTCAAGGTGCTTATATTTGTGGAGAAGAAACAGCATTGATTGCATCAATTGAAGGAAGAAGAGCTGAAGTAGATGTAAGACCTCCCTTCCCTGTCACTGAAGGTCTTTACAAGAAACCAACAGTTGTAAATAATGTTGAAACATTAGCTGCAGCTACGGGTATACTTATTAATGGAGCTGATAAGTTTTCTGCAATTGGAAATAAAAAATCTGCTGGAACCAAATTAGTTTGCTTTGATAGTTTTTTCAATAATCCAGGTGTTTATGAAGTTGAAATGGGAACACCAATGAAAAAAGTTTTAAATGATATTGGTGGTGGTTTTAAAGAGCCCATTAAAGCATTACAAATTGGAGGTCCATTAGGAGGTGTAATTCCTATTACCGAGATTGAAAAATTAAATTTAGATTTTCAAGAATTTACTGCTGCAGGTTTTATGTTAGGACACGCAAGTATAGTAAGTATTCCAAAAGACTTTCCTATGATTGAATATATCCATCATTTATTTGAGTTTTCTGCCGAAGAATCATGTGGAAAATGCTTTCCTGGAAGACTTGGTTCTTACAGAGGTAAGGAAATGTTTGATCAAGCAAAGAATAAAACTGCTAAGATTCCATTAAAATTACTAAATGAGCTGCTTGTAACTATGCAAAAAGGCTGTTTATGTGCTTTGTGTGGAGCAATTCCTACTCCCATCATGAATATATTAAAATATTTTGGTGATGAAATGAAGGATGATATGGTGAAAGATAATTAATGAGCTCAGAAAAAAGAAAAATCGCCTACATAGATGGAAAGCCATATGAAATTGGTCCAAACCATACGTCTGTTTTAAATTTTGTAAAAAGTTATTTGGGTGAAAAAAAAGTTCCAACTCTTTGTGATGATCCAAATTTAGCCCCTTATGGTGCTTGTAGAGTTTGTTCTGTAGAGGTGGCTCTTGTAAAAGATGGTCCAACTAAAGTTGTAGCATCATGCCATACACCAGTTGGTGAAAACCAATACATTTTTACAAATAATGAAAATTTAACGGCTTTAAGAAAAAATATTGTCGAACTAGTTTTAACTGACCACCCAATGGAATGTGGAACTTGTGAAGTAAATAATAATTGTGAACTACAAGATGTTGCAAATGATTTAGGCATATCAGATCATAGATATAACAGTCCAAAGCAACACAAGGGCATTACTAAAGATACATCTCACGATTATATGAGAATGAATTTAGATAACTGTATTAACTGTGGAAGATGTGTTCGTGCTTGTGACGAAATTCAAGGATCTTTTGT
>ENA-OQVM01005391-OQVM01005391.1-marine-metagenome-genome-assembly--contig:-NODE-5391-length-12318-cov-10.946655_pt1 | contig 12318 bp, 8 predicted proteins | sample MGYA00237776_ERZ505498 | MGnify/ENA primary metagenome ERZ505498 (study PRJEB26159, sample SAMN06265151) | marine metagenome | isolation source: Helgoland LTER site | place: Germany:Helgoland, sampling... | reverse complement strand
GATTTTGGAGAAGACAATGTTTTAGTAATAAATGGTAAATCAATTCTTAAACGCTTTTGGAATATTCCTAAAGATGAAAAAGAAGTAGATTTGTATTTCAAGAGTATTTCAGAGGTGATCAATTCTAAAAATAACTAACCAAATTACCATGGCACATCATCACTGTCAATACCCCAAGGTACTCTATCTTTTTCAGTACTATCAGTATCTAGAGTACTATTCATAGTACTAAAAAAGGTGTCTTTCGTTTCTTCTGGGTCTTCTTCTATCTCTTCTTTATAATGCTTTGCTATGTAGGCTTTTTTCCAGGCTTCTCTTCTTTCTTCACTCCAAAACTCATCTGGCGAAGGCATTTTATCCTCAAACACTTTCACAAGCTTGTCTACTCCTTTATAGTAATAGGAAATATTTTCTTCTAAACTTAAAATATCTATTACACCTTGTCCACTTATACCGATTAGTTTATGAATAAGTTCATCCCTTTCTTTTGTTGAACTTGTATAAAAGTGAAACTGAACGGATGGCTGTTGCTTAATCTTCCAACCATTTGTAAATTCTATTTCTAGATTATAAATATCATAAGGTTTTAGGTCAATATATTCTAGAAGTTCTGAAGTATTTTTGAACTTCTTGCGCATCTTTCTAATGGGATATACTGTATTTTTACGTTGCCTGATTCCTTTATTAACTTGATAAACAAGTGTTTTACTTTTAATTTCTAAGTGTTTGAAGTGCATTAATAACCATAAGTTTGTCTTTGTATCTACATCCATACTAAAACTTTTCTTATCTGAAAAAAGTTCTATGCCGCCAATTAAAGAGTTCCACATTTTAATTTATTGTTATTAAGTTATTCAAGTAGGTTTTATATATAGTTGCCTATTGGCAATGAAAATTTACATGATTTGATCAAGTTGATGAGTTCATAACAATCTTCATCTAAGTAACTACTCTAAATATAATTATTATTTTCTGTGTAAGGATGGTATACTCAAAAAAAACTTTAATAATTTTTATATTGTATTTTAAACTGTGTCCAACACTATTAAGAGCCTCTAATTAGATTAAACTCTCCCCAGATTAGCTTGATTTTAAAACCTCTTTATTCTGGAATTATTTTTTAAAATAAATTTTATTTTTTAAAATATTATTTTCATATTGCTTGAATGTCAAAAATGGAGTCTGATAAAAATAAAAAACCTCAAAAAAGAATTGAGTATCGAGGAGAAAATGTTCGAGTCTCAAGGACTGGCGGAGTTTCTGCAACCAAAACATTCAAGAAAGATGGGCAGGGTGTCACCCTAAATACAAAACATGGTGTTCGATTGCACCAGCGTTTATTTAAAGGCGCTCGCATGGGGTTTCAAAACGGTAATTTTCAATTCATAGGAAGATATAAAAATGGTCCTTTAAATTTTAATGTTTCTAAAAGTGGTGTCAGTTCATCAATTAAGAATAAAAGAGGTTCGTACAATGTTTTAAAACCAAATTATTCCAGTTTTAAGTTAGGTGGTGTTCAAGTTAGGGGAAAAAATGCGGCGACGCTGCAGTTAATATATATGATTGTTATTTTATGTGTAAATAGTATTAAAGTGTTTTGGCATCTTTCTATTTCTATTTTTTGGTTTGGATTTTTAATTTTAAAATGGTTTGTAGATTTTAGTATGGGGTTCCTAAAAGGGTTTAAAGCCTCCACTCAATGAAACGCATTAAGCACTGTAAGTTTTGCAATACAGATTTCTCTACTATGTATAGGGTACAATATAAAAACCCTAAGGAGTGGGTGTTTGTATGTAAAGATTGTTTACTTAAAGTTAAAAAAGAGAATGCTACATACAAATACGGTGGTACATGGAAGAAGTAACAGCTTTCATTTCAACTAAATTATCAATAAAAAATGAACTATTGAAAAGGTTATCAGTCCTGTTATTAATTTTTCCATTTTTTGGGATATCTCAAACAGTATACAAACACTCCTATATTGGTGAGAAAATTGATCATCATTATTATTCACTTTCGTATTCAGAAAAACACGAGCAGGCAGAATGGGTCTATTACACTCTAAACAATATAGGTCTTTCAGGTACAACCAATAGAACCAATAATTTTAGAAGTGATACTAAAGTTAGTTCAGATTCTGCAAGTCCTAATGATTATACATACACAGGTTTTGACAGAGGTCACTTGGCGCCTGCATCTGATATGAAAATCACACTAAAAGCAATGTCTGAGTCTTTCCTTATGTCAAATATAAGTCCACAAATTCCATCTTTCAATAGAGGAGGATGGAAGAAGTTAGAATCATTGGTAAGGAGTTGGGCTAAAAATCATGAAATTCATATAGTCACTGCGGGTGTATTAAGTTCTGATTTAGCCAAACTTGGGGAAAGTAATGTTTCCATACCAAAATATTTTTATAAAATAATCTATGCCCCTTCAAAAAATAAGATGATTGGTTTTTTTATGCCAAATGTTAAAGTTAGTCAGAACTTAACTTCTTTTGTAAAGACAGTGGATGAAATAGAGTTTTATACTGGAATAGATTTTTTCTTCAATTTACCCGATGAAGAGGAGACGTTTTTAGAATCAAATGTTGATGTGAATGATTGGGATTTTAATGGTGTTTCTAAAGCATCGAAACCTAAATTTAAATCTACAACGTCAGTATCAGCCCGTTGTAAAGGATATTCAAAATCTACTGGCAATAGATGTAAAAACAAAACTAAAAATAAAAACCAATATTGCCATCTTCATAAGAGTTCGTCTACTAAAAATAGGCTATATAAATAATAATTATTTGGATAGATGCATTGTCAGTGTTAACAAAGACAAATACTCTTAATTTTTTAAGAACAAATCAAACCTATAATAATTTTTTATTGTAAATTGAAATGCTAAAAAAAATGATTCGCTAGATTTATTATAACAAACAAAAAAATAAGAAATATTGAAGCTGTCCCTTAAGTATAAAATACAATTAGTACTATTTGTGGTATTTTCTTTTTTTATATTTAATTCTGATGCAGCTTTAAACTACACAGAAATAAAAAAAAATCTAAAAAAGTCAACTTTAGTATTAACTGCGTCAATAGTTACTGATGATGAAGAGCTTTGCCTTGGAGAAGAAACAACGATCACTTTTGAAGGCTCAGAAGGAGTCCCAAATTATATTTTTACATACACAATTAACGCTGGTTCTGAGCAGATAATCTCAACTACAGGAAGTGATAACGCTGTCTCTTTAGACTTTTTGCCAACTTCTTCAGGAACTTATACATACACCTTAGTTAAGGTTGAGGACAGTGATGGAACGATCGAAGATGTAGGCAAAGAAATAGTAATTACAGTAACAGATCCACCTACAATATCTTTTACTTTTACAAATGATGGAGCATGTTCAAATGAAACAATTGATTTTACATCATCAGTTAATGGCGATGGCCCCTTTTCTTACACTTGGGATTTTGGTGATGGGAATACTTCAACATCTGAGAATCCTACCCATATTTTCAATTCTATTGGTAGTGGTCCAAATACTTTTTCTGTTACACTAACCGCAACAGATTCGAACAATTGTAGCGGAACATTAACTAAGAGTATTAATGTGTTAGGGAAACCTAATTTAAGTTTCATAGATGGTAATTTTAACGATTTTGGAAATTGCGGAAACGAAGACGATTCAGAAGATTTTAACTTACTTGTTGAGAATATATCTCCGGACATTGCTAATATCGATTCCTACTCAATAGATTGGGGCGATGGTGAGACTACATTTAATGCTACTTTTCCAGCATCACACATTTATACTAGTGTTGGTGTTTTTACAATGACTATTTCTGCTGTAGATGATAATGGTTGCTCAAATGAAATTTCTTACCAAATTAATAATATTAGTAATCCTGCTTTTGGTTTTGAAAGCAATGGAAATACAATAAACTTATGTACTCCTGCACCTTTAAATTTTGGTTTCACAAATTGGGGAACAAACTCTCTTGATACATTCTACACTATTGAATGGGGAGATAATATTTCTGAAACTTACACCCAAATAGAACTACAAAATACTGAAACATTTCCGGGATCAGGAGTATTTTATTATAACGATACAGACCCTGCTAACTCAGAAACAATTCCTATAAGTCACGAATATAATACTGGAAGTTGTTCAAATACAAATGAAGAATTTGTAATCAACGTAACTGCTACCAATAACTGTGGAACCACTCCTATTACTCTTGCGAATATTACTATTCTAGAGCCATCTATAGCTAGTTTTATCATAGATGAATTAAGTGAAGTTAATGATATCTTCTTATCTTGTTTAAATAATCAACCTATTAAATTTTTTAACAACTCTGTTGTTGGTGATGGAAACAATTGTGTGAAGTTTTCACTTTACACATGGGATTTTGGGGACGGAACAATAGTAAATTCAAATTCTGATATTGAACCAAATTTTCAAACCCACACCTACACAACCCCCGGTACATATGAAGTAATACTGACTGCTTACGGAAAATGTGGGCCCCAAAGCGAATTTAGGGAAACGATTTGTATAGAACCCGAAATTACAGCCTCATTTACTTTAGCATCTGAAGAGGGTTGTGTACCCTTTCCAGTTGCTGCACAAAATACAATCGATGTTAGTCAATTATGTAGCGATCCAAATTATAATTGGACAGTTGCCTTTGAAGATATAAACTGTAATACACTTAGTGATTGGGAATTTACAAATGGTACAGATGCAAATTCTGAAAATCCTCAGTTTCTTTTTAACAATCCAGGAATTTATACAGTTACTCAAAATGTAACAACAGGTTGTGGTAATTTTTCTTCACAGAAAATTATTACTGTAAAAAAACCTCCAACTGTTAGTATTAATCCAATTGATGATTTCTGTCAACCAGGCCTCATAAACCCAACTGCAATAATCGAAAATTGCACAGATAATCAAGCAGGGATTACTTATAATTGGATGTTTTCTGGTGGTACACCATCTTCTTCTACTATAGAAAATCCAGAAAACATTTCATATGATATTCCAGGAATTTATACTATAACCCTAGAAGTAACTAATGATTGTGGCACCTCAAATACTGCAACTCAAATATTTGAAGTCCTAGAAAAACCAGTAGTAACAAATTTAATAACCACCCAAGAAATTTGTTCCAATCAAAGCACCATTTCAATACCTTTAACTTCAAGTAATTCCAACACAACATATTTATGGACTGCAACTACTGTACCTAACAATACTAATATTTCAGGTTTTATTTCTAGTGGTTCAACTTCAGAAATCCCAAGCCAAACTCTAATTAATAATGGTAATATACCCGGAAATGTTGTTTTTACTGTTACACCTGTTTTAAATAATTGTACAGGTGACCCTGTAGATGTTTTAACAGTAATCGTTAATCCAACACCAATCATTACTAGCCAACCTGTCTCTTCAGATATTTGTTTAGATGGTGTAGCAACCCAATTAGCTGTTGTTACTCAAAATGGCGTAGGAGTGCCAACATACCAATGGTATTCTAATACAACAAATAACAACACAACAGGAACACTCATTCCAGGAGCAACAACAAGTACCTATGATCCACCAACAAATATTGTTGGAGTATTTTATTATTATGTGTTGATTTCTTTTGATGGTGGATGTGATGATATTAGTTCTGACGTCGCAATTGTAACCATTGCACAAGAGCCTGTAGCAGTAGCCAATAATCCCATACAACTAATTTGTTTGGATGGTTCACCTTTAGATTTTGAGATTACTTTAACAGGAGGAGTAGGAGCACCAAGCTACCAATGGTATTCAAATACGACAGCCTTAAATACCGGTGGATCGCTTATTAGTGGTGCCACAGCAAGTGCCTACAACCCAGGAGTTTTATCTACTGTCTCGTCATTCTATTACTATGTAGAAGCAACCCAAAATGGTGTTGGTTGTGATATCGCAGTTAGTGATGTGTTTACTGTAGAGGTTGTTGCTGACCCGGTGATAGATTCTCAAGCAATTGCGACCCAAGAAATTTGTCAAAACGCAAGCTTACAAGATTTAACCATAACTGTTTCAGGAGGAATCGCTTCAAGTAACTTTGATTATCAGTGGTATTCTAATACAATAAATAACAATACAACAGGAACACTCATTACAGGAGCAACTACAGATACATATACTCCAGATAATACAACTGAAGGAACTATGTATTACTATGTTGTAGTCATGCAATCTGAGTCGGATTGTGAGGTGGTAAGTAATACTTCGGAAGTAATAATTACACCCGGACCAATCATTACTAGCCAACCTGTCTCTTCAGATATCTGTTTAGATGGTGTAGCAAACCAATTGGCTGTTGTTACTCAAAATGGCGTAGGAGTGCCAACATACCAATGGTATTCAAGTATTATTAATACGTATGATTTTACAAACCCTATTAGCAGTGCAACTAATAGTACCTATAATCCGCCTACAAATATTGTTGGAGAAATTTTCTATTTCGTAGTCATCGCTTTCGATGGTGGGTGCAGCAATATACAATCAACTATCGCTTCGGTAACTATAAATCAGATTCCAGTAATTGATATTGCAGAAATTACAATCTACAGTGAGGAGACTTTTTTATTAGATCCAAGTTTAATTACAGGAAACATCGTTCCAATAGGAACAACGTATACATGGAGTACACCAACAAGTGGGATTCCAGGATCTATTTTAGGTTCTTCTGCTGAGAGTTCACCTCAAACAAGTATTAGTCAGACATTAGAAAATATTAGCTCACCTCCAGAAGCTGTAACAGAAACTTATGTAATAACTCCTGCAACACCAAGTTGTTCAGGAGACCCTTTTATATTGAAAGTGATCGTTAACCCTTCAATCATAACGAATGCTCTTATAACAAATAATTCTTGTTTTGAATCAAATGATGGAGTTATAGATACAGATATTACCGGTGGTGTCCCTTTTTCAAGTGGACCTCCCTATTTAATTTTATGGAATGGCCCTAACTCATTTACATCAACAGCAAGTACCATAACAAATTTAATTGCAGGTGATTATATATTGAGAATCGAGGATAGTAATGGTGTTTTTGTTACTGAGTTATATACCGTTACACAACCAGATTTATTAACAATTACAACTGACGTAGAGAAAAACATTTCATGTTTTGGTGGAAATGACGGAGCTATAGAAGTGAGTATTTCAGGAGGAACAGCGCCTTTTACATTTAATTGGACTGGTGATGGTATCATCCAAGGAAATCAAAATCAAAGTGGCTTAACTGCAGGAACATACTTGCTAGAAATAATTGATAAAAAACTATGTGTTTCAAATCAGACCTACATTCTCACAGAGCCTGATATTCTCACTATAAATACAGTATCAAAAGAAGATATTCTTTGCTTTGATGATTTTACAGGGTCAATAGAAATAAATGTAACTGGTGGAATTCCAATTGAGGTCTCTTCTGGTATATTTGATTACGTTTATAACTGGACCGGTCCCAATGGTTTTACTAGTAATTCTCAAAATATTTCAAATTTATTTGCAGGGATATATACAATTGAAATTACAGATGATTTGGGTTGTATTCAGCAAACAGATATTGAACTAACACAACCTACAGCAATAGAAATAAATTACATAAAAACAGACGTAACTTGTTATGGAGCTGCAGATGGATCAATTGATGTAACGGTAAATGGGGGGAAACCACCATATCAAATATCATGGAGTAATTTTGGAAACGGTTTTTCTCAATCTAATTTATCCGCAGGTGACTATATTGTTACAATAATTGATGAAAATCAATGTGAAGAGAATATTACTATTACAATAGAACAACCTATATTTTTTATTGATCCTGTAGTGACTCCAATTTCATGTAATAATGCAAATGATGCCTCTATTGATTTGAATTTAGTTGGTGGTGTTGCTCCAATTTCTGTTACATGGTCAGACGATGCTACTGCTGGGGTTCAGAGAAACAACTTAGGGGCAGGTACTTTCACGGTTACAATTTTAGATAGTGATTTAATTCAATGTCCAATTATTAAAACGTTTACTATTATCAATCCACCAGTGCTTGCAGTAACAAGTATTGTAAATGATGCGATAGATTGTGTTATTGCCAATAGTGGAAGCATAGAACTTGATGTTTCAGGAGGAACATCTCCTTATAACTTCTTATGGAATACTGGTCAAACATCAGAGGATTTACTTGATATCCCATCGGGAGATTATTCAGTTGAAATTAAAGATGATAGAGGGTGTATAATAAATAGAGAGTTTACTATTTTTAGACAAGAACCAATAAGCATTTCTTTAATGGAAAGTGTGTTAACTGATTGTAATTCCAATACAATTAAAGTACAAAATGTGCCTAGTGCAACAGGTGGTTTTTTACCATACACCTATAGTTGGTCTTCAGGTGTAACCTCAGGAGGTAATAATGAAATTATGACTACAAGTCAGAGTGGAGCGTATGTTTTAACTATTACAGATGATAAAGGCTGTGCAGAAAGTGTTTCGATTCAGATTGATGTTCCTGATGTTGGAAGTCCTGATTTCTCATTTGAATCATTTGCTCTAAGTCAGTATTCCTATATTTCGATTGAAGACCCAATTCAATTTAATAATCTAAGTACCGGAAATTTCACTAATGTTTCTTGGGATTTTGGTGATGGAAGTCCAACAGTAAATACAGTAGATGCAGTACATACTTATGATCAAGTTGGAACTTATACAGTTGTATTAACAGTAGAGTATGATTATGGATGTGTATTTCAATCAACACAAGTTATAAATGTCACAAAGGGGTATTTATTAGTCACACCAAATGCATTTTCACCTAATGAAGATGGAATTAATGATGTTTTACGACCCTTGTTTAGAGGGTTTACATCCATAAGAATGTCAATTTTTGATACATGGGGTGTACTTGTATATTTTGAAGAGGGAACTGCATTAGAAGGATGGAATGGATTTGTTAATGACAAAACTGCTGAAAATGGTAACTATATTATGTATGTCGATGGTATTACTTTTTTTGGTAAAGAAGTTAAAAAAAGTACATCAATAACACTATTAAAATAATATGAAGAATATTATATCTCTTTTGTTTTTTCTTGCTTTTTTTCAAAGCTATTCTCAGGATGTGATTTTTTCTCAAAACTTCTTAGTACCAGAAACATTAAATTCTTCTTTTACAGGTGCTATAAGGAGTACTAAGGTAGGTTCTGTTTTTAAATCTCAATGGAGAAATAGTTCTTTAAAAACCTCTTCTAATTTTGCATTTGTAGATACTTGGTTAGAGGGCTATAAAACAGGTATTGGTATTAGTTTTTTAAATCAAAAGGAGAGTGGCTCAGGCTATACATTTAATCAAGTGAGTTTTAATTTTGCAATGGCTTTTGAAATTGGTAATTCTTGGTTTTTCAGACCAAGTATTTCTTCAGGATTTGGAATGAAAAGTTATGGTTTTCAAAATCTTTTATTAGAAGATCAAATAAACTTAAATAGCAATACAACAAATACATCCTCAATAGACCCAATTTTATTAAATTCTCAAAAATCTTTTTTTGATTTTAGTTCCTCAGTTATTTTTGATAATAAAGATTCTTGGTTTGGATTAACATTAAGACATTTAAACAAGCCTAACATTTCTCTTACTGAAGGCGGCAACATACCATTAGACATATTTATGTCAATCCACGCAAAATATAATTTACCAGTATTTCAAAATTACGGAACATGGTTAGGAAGTAAAAGTAAAATATATGTTCTTGCTAATTATATGAATCAGAGAACTTATGGTCGTTTGGATTTAGGTTTGCAATACGTTTTTGATGACAAATTTTCTTTAGGTATGACCATGTTTACAGTTCCTGATAAAAGTATTAATTCTTTGACTAGCTTTTTGAGTACTTTCATAGGCCTAAGAGCTAAAGGGTATAGATTTGGATATTCTTACGATATAAACACCTCTAAGTCAATTAGTCTTGGAGGTATTCATGAATTTTCTATATCGTATGATTTTGACATTAATATAAGAGCTTTGAATCGCTATAAGTGTATTTCTTTTTTTTAAATTTTAGAAATTTTTATTTATAAAAAATCAACTTATTTTGTTTTAACGACCAGTAAACATCACTAAATTTTTCTAAAAATTGAATTCCTATCAAACTATTATTTGCTGTTTCTAAAGTTTTTACAAGTGCAACTACATTCTTAAGTGTATAATCTCCAATTTTTAATTGAGTTATTTTGATAACTTTATTTTCAGTAGGTTCACCTCTAATACCTATGGTAGGGATTGTGATACCCAAGTCTTCATAAACTAGCCCATTTGCCTTGAGTTCATTGAACATTCTAAAACCAATACTCATCATCTCAGCACCAGTATCGAAAATAAATCTGTATGGTTTATCCTTTGAATTATCAAAGTATATATTAATGTACTTTGTTTTGTCATTTTTATCAAAAATTAAATCTAAACTAATAGACTCTGATGCTCCAATAATATCGGAAGGAACATAATAGTTATCTATATTAGTAGTTCTAGAAACTTCAATTCCGTTTTTGAAAATGGTGGTAATAATATAATTATCTACAAACTGTTTTTGAGTTCCTGCTTTCAGAGAATTATTTGGAAAAAACTCACCTTTTTCAGAAAATTCAAGATTTCCATCTTTAAATTGGTTTATGGAAACTGATCTACCTTCTCTTATAACATAAATCTGTGTTTTTCCGCTAGTTAAATAAATAGTTTTTTCACCCTCAAATAAGATATCATTTTGGAATTTTCCTTTGGACTTTTTTCTATATTTTTCATCTATTACGTTTTCAACTCCAATGCCATTAAACATATTATTTTGGAATTCTCCAATGTAAGAACCAGTTCCACTTGGGTAACTAAGTTTCCCTTGACCTTCTTTTTTATTATTTTTAAAGCCTCCATTGTAAATATATCCGTCGGGATAAGTGAGTTTACCTTGGCCTTCTTTTTTATTATTTTTAAAGTCACCTTTGTAAATAAATCCATCTGGAGATTTAAGAGTTCCATACCCTTCTTTCTTTCCTTCATAATTTAAACACCCAATATACGTACCTATCTGGTTATTTTGGTATGTGACATCTATGGTATCTTTACAAATTTCTCTTACTTGAGAAATAGAGTTTTGTGAGAAAAATAATAATATTAATATAAAGTAATGGTTTAATTTCATATTTAAATCATGTTTAAAAAAAAATCTATTTATTTTTACGTAAAATAAATAAAATAAATAGATATAACTAAATTTTTTTCATGTCTACTATTAATTAAAAAAAATTGACTTATTAGTCAATATTTTTCTCCTACGGTAACTCAAAATAGCCTAAACAATTGTTTAATTTTTTAAACTTTTATTTTACATATAAAAACCCTTCATTAATTAGTTGAAAAAAATAGTTTTTTCATAACAAAAAATCTCAGATATTCTTAAAAGTTTACTAGAGAAGAGTAGTTTTTGTCATTTCTAAACATAGGTATTGTTTTTAATTGCTTAATAAAACTAAATTTGAAAAAATATTTATTTAATTGTAACTATTCCCCCCTCTAATTACAATGGTAGCCAACTAATATTAGTTCCCCTGGTTTATTTTTTTTTAAAAGAACAATATAGATTTTTGAATCCTTTTCGTAATTACAACTTAAAAAGGTAAGATTAATAGCGAAAAATTAATCTAAAAAACATTAAAAAATGAAAAACATAATTAACGGACTCAAACAAATAAAAACAAGAGTTGATAGTGGAGAAATAACTACTGCAAACGGAACAGAAACTTTATTATCTGAACAACTTGCAAGTATGCTTGAACAAGCTATTAATCATACGCATAGTTGTACTGATTTTCCGAGTGAAGAAATAATAAAATCAGTTTCTAGAGAAAAGTTTAATGATTGGAGAGAATCTGAAGCTATTTAATATGATTTAAATCATTTTAAAGCGTATTTAATACCTGTAATGAGATGTAAACGATGGAAAACTCTTAAAAATAGTGACATATATTTATAGTGTACGAAGTCTCTTTAAATCATGTTTAAAAAAAAATCTATTTAGTTCTACGCAAAACAAATAAAAATAAATATATATAACTAATTTTTTTTCAAGTCTACTATTAATTAAAAAAAATGTCTTCTTAGTCAATATTTTTCTCTTACGGTAACTCAAAATAGCCTAAACAATTGTTTAATTTTAAACTTTTATTTTACATATAAAAACCCTTCATTAATTAGTTGAAAAAAATAGTTTTTTCATAACAAAAAATCT
>ENA-OQVM01005390-OQVM01005390.1-marine-metagenome-genome-assembly--contig:-NODE-5390-length-12318-cov-20.214525_pt1 | contig 12318 bp, 13 predicted proteins | sample MGYA00237776_ERZ505498 | MGnify/ENA primary metagenome ERZ505498 (study PRJEB26159, sample SAMN06265151) | marine metagenome | isolation source: Helgoland LTER site | place: Germany:Helgoland, sampling... | reverse complement strand
GGTCACCCGGTCATCTTTATGGACATCCCTTCTGCGGAGATGACCAAATATGCGGCAAACGCCATGTTGGCGACGAAAATTTCATTCATGAATGATATCGCAAATTTGTGCGAACGCATGGGTGCAGATGTGAATCAGGTCCGTAAGGGAATCGGTTCCGATCCGCGTATCGGAAATAAATTCATTTACCCGGGTATCGGATATGGCGGTTCGTGCTTCCCTAAGGATGTTAAGGCACTAGCCCGCACAGGCCGCGAAAACGGACATACCATGCGTATTCTAGAAGCCGTTGAGGCGGTGAACGATGCGCAGAAAAGTGTGCTTTTCAATAAAATAAACGCTTACTTCGGAGGCGAACTTCACGGCAAAACCATTGCCTTTTGGGGACTTTCGTTTAAACCAAATACCGACGATATGCGTGAAGCGCCGTCTGTGGTGATTGCGAACCTATTACTGGATGCTGGAGCACACGTTCGTGCCTACGACCCGGTAGCTATGGAAGAAGCGAAACACCAATTGGGCGACCGGATTACCTATTGCACAGACGAAATGGAAGCCGTTCGCGGTGCTGATGCTTTGGCACTCATTACGGAGTGGGCGGAATTTAGAGTCCCAGACTGGAGTACTGTCGCAAAGGAAATGAATGGCAAAGTGCTCTTCGACGGTCGCAACCTATACCGCAGCGAGATTGTTGCTGAAGTAGGGTTCGATTATTTTGGAATAGGTCAAGGCGAACAACCCGCATAAGTATGGCAAGAGTACTGATCACAGGCGCAGCAGGATTTTTAGGTTCTCATTTATGTGACCGATTCATTGCTAATGGCGATGAGGTCCTCGCTATGGACAACCTCATTACAGGGAATATGGAGAATTTGGAGCACCTCAGCGGCCACCCAAAGTTCACGTTCTACCACCACGATGTGAGCACCTTTGTGCACGTGCCGGGAAAATTGGACTACATCCTCCATTTCGCTTCGCCTGCCTCTCCTATTGATTACTTAAAAATCCCCATTCAGACGTTGAAAGTGAGCTCTCTTGGGACACACAACCTACTGGGACTTGCCTTGAATAAAAAGGCACGCATCCTCGTAGCCTCTACCTCTGAAGTGTACGGCGACCCACTGGTCCACCCACAAACGGAGGAGTATTGGGGCAATGTAAATCCCGTAGGACCTCGCGGGGTATACGATGAGGCCAAGCGCTTCATGGAGGCCATGACCATGGCCTACCACACCTACCACGGTCTGGAAACGCGGATAGTGCGCATCTTCAATACTTACGGACCACGCATGCGATTGAACGACGGACGTGTATTACCCGCCTTTATAGGTCAAGCACTGCGCGGTGAAGACCTCACCATTTTTGGCGACGGTTCTCAAACCCGCTCGTTCTGCTATGTAGATGATTTAGTAGAGGGTATTCACAGATTATTGATGAGCGATCATTCTGAGCCTGTCAACATCGGCAACCCCCACGAGATTACTATTGGCCAATTCGCGGAAGAAGTAATCAGCCTAACCGGCACTGATCAGAAAGTTGTTTACAAGCCACTCCCTGTAAATGACCCCATGCAACGTCAGCCGGATATTAGCAAAGCAAAAGACATCTTGGATTGGGAGCCGAAGGTCATGCGTGCAGAAGGCCTAGAGCGAACCTACGCCTGGTTTAAAAACTTACCGGAGGATCGTCTGTACCGAAAGGAACACCGTGATTTCGAAGACTACAAAAGAAACTAACCAACCATGAACCAAATCTTAATCACAGGCGGACTCGGCTACATAGGCTCTCACACTGTTGTGGAGTTGATCCAAGCCGGTTACGATCCCATTCTGATCGACAACCTAAGCGAAAGTCCCATTGAGGTCAAGGACCGCATCGAAAAGATCGTGGGCAGAGAAATCACCTTCCGTCAAGTGGAGCTATGCGACCGTGCTGCTGTTGATTCAGTGTTTAAAGAATTCCCCGATATTTCAGGGGTCATCCACTTTGCCGCTTTCCTCTTGGTAAATGAAAGCGTTGAGGCGCCGCTCAAGTATTACCACAATAATTTGTTGAGTACCGTTAACCTTCTTCAAAGTATGGAGGCCCACGGCATTCGCAACATTGTGTTCTCGAGTTCTTGCACGGTGTATGGCACGCCAGAATACCCACATGTGGATGAAAATGCGCCCGTACAACCTGCGGAAAGCCCGTACGGCAATACGAAGAAGATGGGTGAGGAAATCCTTCGTGATACCGCAGCGACCGGAACCGTGGATGTGTTGAGCTTGCGTTATTTCAATCCTATCGGCGCCCACCCTGCAAGTATCATTGGCGAATTCCAAGACGGCGAACCGCACCACTTGGTTCCCTATATCACCGAAACTGCCATTGGTAAGCGTACAGAATTAAAAGTATTCGGGTCAGATTACGATACGCGCGACGGCTCTTGCATTCGAGATTACATTCACGTCATTGATATTGCCAAAGCCCACATTTTAGCCGTTCAACATTTGATCGACGGCAAGACGAAGGGTTATGATGTCATCAACCTTGGGTCTGGAAACGGCTCGACGGTACTAGAAATGATTCATGCTTTTCAACGCGCCACGGGAATTACCATTCCGTATACCCTTGCGCCACGTCGCGCTGGGGATGTACCTGCGGTATACGCGAACATTGGTAAGGCACAGCGCGTTTTGAATTGGACCCCAGAAAAAAGCTTAGAAGATATGCTTCGTGATGCTTGGAATTTTGAGCAGAGCTTATAGCATGTCAAGGTTTTTCGTAGGAATAGTAGTATTGTTAATGAGTAGTCCGCTATTCGGGCAAGGCTATATCTACGCGCCCATTGACTCGCTCAGAACCATGCCAAATTCTAGGCTTGATAGTCTATACCCTTCTGCCTTTTCTATAGATACCGTAAGTAACCTCACTACTATTTCGAGGCCGGAATTTGATAGCGTTATTATCGGAGCGGTTCAGCCAATTATTCATGCACTTTTGGAGGTTACCAAGAAAATAGATGAGCCCGCTCAGTCGTTTTCCTATTTGCTTTATTTCAACGAAGAAGGAACTGTTGATCATGCTCGATTCAATATTAACCTAGTTGAAAAGAATCATCCAATTTCTATTGCTTATCCAGATTCAACATTACATCATTTACTTTCCAATTTTAGCTTAGGATTCTCAGCCACTCGAGCTTATTCCCAGTGTGGCTCCACTTATCTTACTCATGACCCAACTGTAACAACTATTTCGGGTCCTAAACGATACTTGCTAGCCTACCAACCCGGTAAGGCGCAAACCGTTAATGGCTTGGCCATTGGTGTTATTGGACATGATGTTATTTGCAATGCTCCTTACAATCAGACCACCAATGGGGTTAATCTTCAAATTGGCGGTGGACTTTTCCATTGGTATAAGGTGCCTTTAGGGTATCTACCTCATCCCTTGCTAAACATTGGCCCGAAGTCTATCACCAATGGGCTGCAATGCTCGCTTTTTGGAACGCAAACAGATGTAGTCAATGGAATAGCGGTCTCTGGATTTGTCAGCGTTGGTGAGCGATTGAATGGAATTGCTTTAAATGTGGGCAGTAGTCATTACCAGGAAGTGAATGGATTGAGTATCTCGTTTAGAAACAGTACCGCTCAAACCAAAGGAGTACAACTCGGCATTATTAATGGTTCATTGCAAATGAAAGGTGTTCAAGTGGGACTAAGAAATAATGTCCAGGCTACGGATCAATCCGTCCTGCAGCTAGGTCTTTGGAATACGATTAATGGTAAATCCTTTCCAATCCTAAACTTCCGTCGATAACTTTCTCTTTTCCACATTCTTTGGAGTTTAGACAAACTCATTTCATCTTAACTGTAAGATAAAAGTAATAACTTTGTAATTACATAAAACAATGGAAATGAAAGTACCAATCATTAGAATAGGTAATAGCAAAGGCTTGCGCTTATCTAAAGAAATACTTGAACGATATAATTTTCAAGGAGCGGTTGACCTAATCCTTGAAGACAATCAAGTAGTTATAAAGCCTATCAACGAGCCCCGCAAGGATTGGGCAGAGACCTTCAAACGATTGGACTCCGACTCTGAAGCTTTGCTCATTCCAGATGTCTTTGACGATGAACAATTTGAGGATTGGGTGTGATGCAGTATTCTATCATTATTGCAAAGCTTGACCCAACAATCGGTTCAGAAATAAAGAAAACAAGACCTTGCGTTGTTATCAGTCCTCCTGAACTCAATAATCACCTAAACACTGTGGTTATTGCCCCGTTAACCACAAGCCCAAAAGCCTATCCAACCAGAGTTCCGGTAGTTCTTCAGAATAAAAAAGGTTTTATAGCCGTAGACCAGATTCGCACTTTGGATAAAAAACGAATACTAGAAATCCTTCCCCCTATTTCAACCCAAACCATCAAGAAACTGAAGTCTGTTATTCAAGAGACTTTTGTGGCATAAATGCTTAGTTTCGTAGTCCACAAGAACCACACGAATGAAGAACATCATCATCACCGGCGGTGCCGGATTTATTGGCTCTCACGTCGTTCGCTTGTTTGTAAACAAATACAGCGAGTACCGCATCATCAATGTGGACGTGCTGACCTATGCCGGGAATCTGGAGAACTTGAGCGATATCGAGAATGCACCGAACTATGTGTTTGAGCGCGTCGATATCGTGGATGCTGCAGCCGTTGATGCGTTGTTTGACAAATACCAGCCGGAAGGTGTGATTCATTTGGCGGCAGAAAGCCACGTCGACCGATCTATTGAAGACCCACTGGCGTTCGTTCGCACAAATATCTTAGGCACCGTTAACTTATTGAATAGCTTCAAACGAATCCATAAAGATTTTGAGGGCAAACGCTTCTACCACATCAGCACGGACGAAGTATATGGTACGTTGGGCAAGGAAGGCTTGTTTGAAGAGACGACGCCGTACGATCCAAACAGTCCGTACAGCGCATCAAAAGCATCTTCAGACCACTTTGTGCGTGCCTATGGCGAGACCTACGGCATCCCTTATGTGGTGACCAATTGTTCGAACAACTACGGCCAGAACCAATTCCCAGAGAAACTTGTCCCGCTCTTCATCAATAACATAGTTGAGGAGAAACCATTGCCGGTGTATGGCGACGGTCAATACACCAGAGATTGGTTGTACGTGTTAGATCACGCACGTGCCATTGACCTTGTGTACCACGAAGGCGAGAATGGTGAGACTTACAACATTGGCGGTTTTAACGAATGGACGAATCTAGATTTGATCAAGGTGTTGTGCGCGCAGATGGACAAGAAATTGGGTCGTGAAAAAGGAAGTAGCGAGAAGCTCATCACCTATGTGAAAGACCGCCCGGGGCACGACCGCAGGTATGCTATTGATGCGACCAAGATCAACAAAGAGTTGGGCTGGGCACCAAGCGTGACTTTTGAAGAAGGATTAGCCATCACCATTGATTGGTATTTGAGTAATGCCGACTGGTTGAAAAACGTAACCTCAGGTACGTATCAGGAGTATTACGATAACATGTACGCAAAACGTTAGTGTATGATTGGCGTAGTTCTAAAAAGTACGGGAAGTTGGTACGTAGTGCGCGAGAACACTACTAGACAGCTGTACGAATGCCGCATCAAAGGCAAACTTCGCATCGCAGGAATTAAAAGTACAAATCCACTTGCAGTAGGTGATCAGGTGCGCTTTGAAGAGGAAGAGACGGCGCCAGAATTAGGCGTCATTAGCGGAATTGAAACGCGCAAAAATTACATCATTCGAAAAAGTGTCAACCTTAGCAAACGGGTACATATTATAGCTGCAAATATGGATCAGGCCCTTCTAGTGACGACGCTTGCCCAACCGGCAACGTCCACTGGATTTATGGACCGATTCCTTGCCACAGCGGAGGCCTACAACATCCCTGTGGTTATCGTATTCAATAAATGTGATGTTTATACCGAAGCGCTACAAGAGGAATTGGTGTATCGCAAAGCCGTTTACCAGTCTATAGGTTATCGCTGTATGGAAACCTCTGCCACCGAAGGCTTAGGACTCGAAGAACTGAAAGCACTCTTAAAGGATAAAACAACTCTTCTTAGTGGACACAGTGGGGTTGGTAAAAGCACTTTAATCAATGCCATCGAGCCGCAGCTTCAACTGCGAACTGCGGCAGTAAGCAGCAGCCACAATAAAGGTCAACATACTACGACCTATGCAGAAATGCATGGCCTGGTCTTTGGAGGTGATATTATTGATACGCCGGGAATTAAAGGCTTCGGACTCGTGAATATGGAAAAGGAAGAAATTAGTCACTTCTTTCCGGAAATTTTCGCACTTAGCAAAACCTGTCGCTTTCACAATTGCTTGCATGTAAACGAACCGCAATGTGCAGTGAAGGATGCATTAAATGAAAATCGTATTGCGCCAACGCGTTACGAAAGCTATATTAACCAATTAAACGACCACGATGAAACTACCCATTATCGCAGTACTGAGCATTAGTATTTTGAGTCTCTCCTCTTGTGGTGGGGCAAAAACTACGACTACCGAGCCTGTTGAAGACGTGCAACTAGAAAAGCCACGCAATACAGCGCTGGAATGGTCTGCCGCAAGTTCTGATGCATTATACTTACACCGTCAACTGTTTGGTCTTGCCAAAGACCGTCTCGAAGGGATTATCAATAGCGGAAAAATGAATCAAGCCGTTTTTATTGACGCTTCGTTTTTACTCCTTCCTCAAGCCACTACGTACCAATTTTTTGAGGTGTATAGAGACCCGTCTGATGGATTTCGCCCGCAGGAACTTTTCGAATTTGCACGCTACGAGTTTGATGCAACGGCCATGGAGTTTCTTCGCTATTGTTTCGAAAACGGAATAGAAATTCTTTTGACTTCTTCTGAAATGGACAGTCGCATTATACTGGAGCAACTCATGAAGCAAAATATAAGCGTACAAGGCTCTATCATTGACGGTGAGGCTCGTTACGGACGTTATTCAAACAACATTACACTTTCTGAATATGCACAGCAAGACCGTCTAGCGTTATTGTTGACGACCAGTTTGGGTGAGGCCACAGCGTATACTGGAATGGGTAATCCAAAAAGTGTTGAAGTAGATGAGATTTATAAACGCTTTGGTTCAAAAGTGATACTCTTCCCGAACCCTACCTTCAATCGCAAGTAAATATGCGCGCACTATTGCAACGTGTTACACGAGCGAGCGTCACCGTTCAAGGCAAGGTGCAGAATGCGATAGGTAACGGACTGTTAATTTTCCTTGGTGTAGAACCGGAGGACACAGAAGCGGATGCGAATTGGCTATGTAGTAAAATTGCTAAAATGAGACTCTTTCCCGATTCGGAAGGAGTGATGAACGATAGCATCATAGATATGGAAGGGGAATTCCTAGTTATAAGCCAATTCACACTTCACGCAAGTACAAAAAAAGGAAACCGTCCCAGCTACTACAAGGCATCCCGGCCGTCCCATGCAGAACCCATGTACGAACACTTCATGGAGCAACTTTGGATGGACAGCGGGCTAGTGGTTAAATCAGGTACCTTTGGAGCAGATATGAAAGTTGAATTGGTCAATGATGGTCCTATCACAATTTGGATGGACTCAAAAAACAGAGAATAAGATGGCACTAGAACCTATAAAAGTCCCCAGTGAATTGCCTTTAGGTAAACTTCAAGAAGAGGTACACGATTGGATTTCTAAACACGGTGTCCGCTACTTTAATGAGCTTACTAATATGGCCCAGCTCACGGAAGAAGTCGGTGAAGTGTCCCGCATCATTGCCCGCCGCTATGGGGAACAAAGCGAAAAGGAAAGCGACAAAGCAAAAGACCTTGGTGAAGAACTGAGCGATGTGCTTTTTGTAGTGCTCTGTTTGGCCAACCAAACCGGCACAGACCTACAAGCTGCCTTTGATAAAAAAATGAACGTCAAACGCGAACGCGACCACGACAGACATCACAACAACGAGAAGTTGAAATAGATAGACCTAGGACGATTATAAAAAATACCGTGACACCAAATCAAAACTATAAACCAATGACCTCATTAAAAAAACTGACCATTTTAGCGGGAATTTTAGCGATCACTTCCTGTAAGCTTACTTATACAAACCTAGAAGGTGGCGCCTATATTGTTGAAAGCGCGGCCTCCCAAATCCCTATTGAAGGGGCCTATTTAGAGATCCAGTCTACCACGGACGAAGGCGGTTCTTATGACATATTAGCTACCACGACAACGGATGAAAACGGGTATTTTTATTTTGATGAAAAGTCTCCGGATTGCTTCGACTGTTGGGAACGCGTAGATGTGTATTCAGACAGCACTGGTCAAATACTACTGGGTAGCTTTGAATTCGTCTCTGCCAGTTTTGACAATATTTTTTCACCCGATATCATTCATGTAGACACCTTTAGTCTCGAGCATACCATTTATGCTGTGCCTAGAATGGACAGTCTACCAACGGGGGATTATTCAGATTTATCGTATGCTGTCACCTCTTTCCCTTTAGCTAGTGGAGTAGCTAGTAATTACAGCGTTTCTGGACCTATTCAAATAGGCGATCAGTTTGCCCCTATCGAACTAATGATGACTTTTCAAACGCAACACTGGATTCAATACGGCTACGGTGAGATTGCTCGTACGACCATTCTAGATGCTCAAAACAACGAGATTAATGGCGGCTTCTTTTTGAAAACACCAGATCATTATACCGCTCAAGGAGATACCGTTTATTTAGAGTATAGACCTAGAGATTAGCAATTTCTTTCACTAAAAAAGCCGGCCAAAGGGCGGCTTTTTTATGTCCTGAAAAATTTTAGCGAAATCTAAATTCTAGACCCGTACTGACCCAGCGACCAGGCTGAATGACATTGCCGCGATCGTAATACGATGCATCCAATGCGTTATTGATGTTTACGAAAGCCTGAAAAGGGAATTGGCGTTTAAAAATACCACCGGCAGGCGCATAGTATAATTTGAAATCTACTAATGCAAACGGATCATACTTTACTTCATCGCCGCCAGCACTCATATAAGTTCCCATACGATCCTGCAGTGTTATACTGTAATTCAAGAAAAAACCAAGACCTAAACGCTGTGTCACACGCGCATTGATTTTTGCCTGGAGATAATCTAAAGCATAGAGACTAGAGAAATCGACCTCAGGTGTTACTCCACGCATAAAAGCAGCCTGAATCGTAGCGTTTCTCAGAAGTGCCTTACGTTTCGATGCATTGTACTGCGTCCCACCCTCAATACCTGTCAAGGCCAGTGAAGTAATGTTCGAAGCATAGGCTATTGGGTCACCTGCATATTGCACCCAGTCAATCAAATCTTTTGAACGTCTGTGAAACAATGCCCCAGAATTATAGACCTGTCCCGATTTTTGCTTGTAGCCCAGTTCATAATTCCATGCCGATTCCGGCTTGAGTGTTATCGAACCTTGCACATCTCCGAGTTTATAATACAGATCGGTATAAGTAGGATAGCGCATGGACCGGTTCGCCGTCGCGTATAAAGAAGCGTCTTTTGTCAAGCGATACAAGACATCCAGTGAAGGCGCAAAGAAATACGAGGAATCGCCAATCGGTCCGTCGTGGTAATTCAACATCGCCCCTGCGGAAACTTGAAAACGCTCGCGGCTGTATTTGTGCTCTGCGAAAAATGAAAAGTCCGCAGTAGAAGCGCCTTTGTCCATAGTATAGCCTTCCCATCCCGGCACGAGGTAGACATCCCCAAAATCCCCGCCAAGCACATTAGAATGAATCTCATCATAGCGCATATTATACCCTAAACTACTTTGATGCTCCACATTCCAGCGGTGGGTTGCTACAATATTCTGATTAAAAACTAACGTTTGATGAAAGTTGGGGCCTTTGTAAAATTCCAAAGCAGTATCTCCGTCTGCCGCGCGGTAATAACGACCATTTGAAAGCTTATCGTAGGCAACATTACTTGCATCAAAACCTCCTAGGCCGGCCGTCTCACGGTAAAGTTCGAATCGGTCTGTACCTGTGACCAGGTTCATATTAAATCTGAAGTCTGTATTTAGCCCTATGCTTTCATCCAATTTCAAACCAAAAATGCGCGTAGAGGTGGCTTCGAATTGGTCCGGAAAGGTGGTCGAATAGTAGTTCTGTGCACCAAAGGCTTTCTGGTTCTCTGCATAGAAGATAGAAACATGTCCTTTTTCTTTACCCAGTTTAAATTCACGCTCCAGGTTGACGAACAGCTTACTACTCTCAAAATCTGTATTGGGAATGTATCCTGCCGTCCTTTGCGATTGCTGGCCGAACTGAACCCCCCATTTACCCATTTTCTTACCTACGTAAAAACTGGAATTCAATAAATTATGCTCCCCCGTGGTCAACGCATAACCTGCATTAAACTTTTTCTGAGCAGATTTTAAAACGATGTTTACTACACCCGTCATCGCGCCAATACCGTGGGCATTCGTCGCGCCACCCTGAATCACCTCAATTCGCTCAATCATTTGCAACGGAACCGGCAGGTTCATATTATGATGACCCGTCTGTGGGTTATTCATACGAACGCCATTCACCAATACCAGCGTTTGATCAAATGTACCCCCACGAACACCCAAGTCCCCTTGCACATCTAATGGACCGCGCTGACGCATGTCGACACTACCCAAATAGTCTAATAATTCATTGATATTGCTTACGGGCAGCTCTTGAATTTGCTTCGCCGTGAGTACCGTGATCTGACGGGTTGCAGCGGCATAGGTGGTCTTCGCTAGAGAAGAACTCACCTCAACCTCATTCAATTCAATAGATTTATCCGCTTTAGTGACAATGCCACGAAAACCTTTACGCTGTCCAAATTCTTGCGCAGTGGCACCTATACCAATAGTAAGGCAAACCAATGTAAGTATGTGTTTCATTTCATTTGTGTTGGACCACGAAGATAGAACCTAGGCTGAGCCTCATTACTTTGTTTCAAAAAAAATCCCCACAACTCTGAGAATTGTGGGGATTCTATACTGTGCTGATCGAACGTCTAGCTCGCTAGTACAGAGATCATATTGTTCTTGCACTCCAAAACGCCGCCCTTGACCTCTACGGTACACAGCTTATCGTCTGAAGTATCTAGAATAACCTGAGAACTCAAGTGATCTAGCGTTCTTGTATCGTCAGCGACACGAATCTTCACTGTACCTGCACGCAAACTAGAAATGATCGGGGCGTGATCTTTCAAGATCTGGAACAACCCGTCCTTTCCTGGCAGCTGCACAGAGCTGATCTGTCCTTTAAACAATACCTCTTCAGGTGTGATGATTTCTAAATACATAATCACACTGATTAAGCCTCAGCTAACATTTTCTCACCAGCTTCAATAACCTCTTCGATGGTACCTTTCAAGTTGAAGGCAGCTTCTGGATATTGATCCAATTCACCGTCAAGAATCATATTAAAGCCTTTGATCGTATCCTTAATATCTACCAGTACCCCTTGCAAACCAGTAAACTGCTCTGCAACGTGGAACGGTTGAGAAAGGAAACGCGCCACACGACGAGCGCGTGATACTACTAGTTTATCATCTTCCGAAAGCTCTTCCATACCAAGAATCGCAATGATATCTTGCAATTCTTTGTAGCGCTGCAATGTCTCTTTTACGCGCTGGGCAGTATCGTAATGCTCTGCACCTACGATATCCGCAGTCAAAATACGAGAAGTAGAATCTAATGGATCAACCGCAGGGTAGATACCTTGCTCCGCAATCTTACGAGATAATACGGTTGTTGCATCCAAGTGAGCAAACGTTGTTGCAGGAGCCGGATCCGTAAGGTCATCCGCAGGTACGTATACCGCTTGAACCGAAGTAATAGAACCGTTCTTAGTCGAAGTAATACGCTCTTGCATCGCACCCATCTCAGAAGCTAGGGTTGGCTGGTAACCTACAGCAGAAGGCATACGACCTAGAAGTGCGGACACCTCTGATCCAGCTTGTGTAAAGCGGAAGATATTATCAACGAAGAAAAGGATATCTTTTCCTTGTCCTTCGCCATCACCATCACGGAAGTACTCCGCTAATGTCAAACCTGAGAGTGCTACACGTGCACGTGCACCTGGAGGCTCGTTCATCTGACCGAATACGAAGGTTGCTTTGGAGTCCTTCATCAACTCTTTATCTACTTTGCTCAGATCCCAGCCGCCATTTTCCATAGCGTGCATGAATTCTTCACCGTAGTTAATAATGCCTGATTCAAGCATTTCACGCATCAAATCATTACCCTCACGAGTACGCTCACCAACACCAGCGAAAACAGAAAGACCACCATGGCCTTTAGC
>ENA-OQVM01005381-OQVM01005381.1-marine-metagenome-genome-assembly--contig:-NODE-5381-length-12331-cov-4.303493_pt1 | contig 12331 bp, 25 predicted proteins | sample MGYA00237776_ERZ505498 | MGnify/ENA primary metagenome ERZ505498 (study PRJEB26159, sample SAMN06265151) | marine metagenome | isolation source: Helgoland LTER site | place: Germany:Helgoland, sampling... | reverse complement strand
TGAGATAGCTGTTTCATTACCTGCCCTTTGAACCTGTTAAAGTATGGTGGAACTGCATCAGGTACGACTAGGCGGCACTGCGCCCACGCGTCTGTAGGAGCGTTTGGTGTCGGTGTTCCTGACATGCCCCAACATGCACGGGGTGCTTTGTGCTTATTGACGACGGTGTTGATCTTGCGCCAACGTGTGGTGCTTGCGTTGCGAGCGCACTGTGCAATCTCGTCAACGATAACGAGGTCGATGTCTGTACGATCTTTAAGGTGAGGCTCGATGATGCCTACGCCGTCATGGTTTATGATATAAACATCGAAGTCTTCTTTAAGTAACTTGATGCGTTTGTCCTTGGCTCCATGCAGAACTGTATACGTGAGGTGTGGGAAGTGCTGAAATATCTCGTCAGCCCACGTCCGCTCTAATGTAGACAGCGGCGAGATTACCAATGCTTTGTTCAACTGTCCGATGCCACGCAGGTAATCATATGCCCACAACGACGCCAGCGACTTGCCCGTACCTAGTTCACTGAGGTTAAACGCACGTTTGTTCATGGACAAGAACGCGGCAGCTTCGCGCTGCGCGTGAAATGGTTTAAAGCGACCCGGCCATTCATAGTATGAGCGGATCGGAGCGGGAGCGTCGTACCCCAAGTTGCGCAGAAGCGTGGTTTCTTCTGTACGATGTGGCACAGCCACGAGAGGCTGGCCTTTTACACTGAAACTTTTGGCGCTTGGCACCACGTTCAATATCTTCTCAGGCGTCTTACTCTTGAGTATCAGCGCCTTCTTTGTTGGCCATACTAACATGGTTGGTTTCCTCATCTATCTGTCTGATTCTTTCATCGCAGATGTGTTTGATTTTTTCGTAGTCTAGGCGACGTTCGCCTTTGTCTCGCAGGATGCGCTTAACGATGTCTGCATCCCAAGGATTGAGACCGTACTCAAACCATATGTCCCATGGTTGGATACGTCGTTTAGAATAGTCGGAGTGACCGACGTTGTACTCACGTGGGTTCATGTTTTACCTTTGGTATACATGCTGGGTTTTTTACCGCGCCAACCTTTGTTGGTCTTTGCGCTTACAACTCGGGTGTTCGCCTTGGTATTGCTACCGCCAGCATCCAGAGGCACCTTGTGGTCTACGTGCTTGCCGTCGCCTTTCTTGACGCGCCCAGCGGCCACAGCTTGACGCCGCGACTTGTTCGTCGCTGCGCGTTTCTTCTTCACGTCGGCACGGGCGTTATACTTTGCCTTGGTAGCCAACTCTTTCTTTGAGGACTTAGTCATCAGGTTTCCTTTCAAATGTGTCTAAAAGAGACTTTACTTGTTCAACGTCGTCGACCACATGTGCTAACCCGTTAGCACGTTGTATCCCGTCAATTTCACGTTGTTGGTTTGGTGTGACGTTCTTGATCTTACCCGGTGCCTTAGTCTCGAAAGCCATGAACAGACCTTTGTAGCAGACTAGGATGTCAGGACAGCCAACGCGCCCCATACCGTTCGACACTGGCATGTAGTACCAAGCACCGATTGATTGAAGGTACTCTTTGACTTTCTTTTTAACTTTGCCCTCGGGGGTCATCGCCATGATTAATCACGCTCCCGTGCTTTAACGTCTAAGTAGTCACCGTACATACTAATATACGCCTCTAGCCTGTGCAGTAACTCGTTTTCTAACAAGGTGGCACTTGGCTGCTTAAACCCAAACCGGACTAGCTCGTCGTTGGTTAGCTGCATTGGGTCGGTTGTTTGCTGATCTTCGTCCTTCATAGTTTTATTTCCTACATATTGTTACTTGCCACAAAACTCGCACAAAGACTGGCCCACAGGGCACCAATTTTTGCATAAACCAGATGGTTTCGGTAGCCATTTATCTTCGTCGTACGCGACTGCTACCCTTGATAGTCGCGGAAGAAATTCATTCCAAATTTCTGGTAGTTGCTCACGCGTGAACATCTCCTTGTCAAACTTTGAGACTTTTAACCAGATGAACCCAGTCACCACTTTATTTACCCACGGGTACATAGCGAAAGCCAGCGCCGCGAATAGTTTAAGCTGATCGTTGTCAGGGCGGTGTTTACCCGTCTTCCAATCAAGCAAGTACGCAGTATCGGAGCCGACAACCCCGATGTCTATAATCCCACGTACCCACACATCCTTCGCCATCCACGTAGTTTGACGAAAGTCTTTAGTAAGTGCGACACGTTCTTCAACCACGCGCTTACCTTCGTAGGACAGTATCTTTTTAACGTACCGTCCATACTGCTCCATCTCGGGGGGCAATGGCTTCTTACCATTGGCGAAGTCTTCAAGTGCTTTATGCACTTTGTTGCCCCAAATTGTAGCCTCAGTCTGTTTCTCAACAACTTGTTTCGTGACACGCGTCAGCTGAAATCGCTTCGGGCATGTTTCAAATGCAGTGAGTGCTGAGTAGGACCAAGGCTTAGTTAGTTCCACGGCGGTATTCCTCCTTCAAATATTTCAGTGTCAATAATCTCCCAAAACTCTAACAGTAGTTCTGCTCTAGTTTCGACGTCTATTCTATCACCCTTGCGGTCGTCTCGGTGCTTATCCAAGAACAACAAGCGTCGCTTTGCCCATTCGTGTTCTAAGTCAGAGACCCACTTTAGACGTGAGTGATAATCTGTCTTACCGAATAGTGCTTCCGCTTTGGCTACGGCTCGTGTTGCGCGTTCGCGTCGTTGCTGCTGCACGTACCTGCCGTTGATACGGCGATGTATGCTCTGCACTTGTTCCCACGCTAAGTCTTCTTTGCTGAAACTGTCGCGTATACCCACAAGGTATTGAACGAAGCCATCGGCGTTGAACGCATAGGCTTCAATTAACGGCTTCAAGAACTCGTGCGTCTTCGGCAAAAGAAATATACTTGGGTCTTTAGCAAAGGTCTGCATGTACTTATCCGTTAGTGTTAGCCATTTTTTTATACTGCTGGGGTTTCTCAGCAGGTATTCAGTTGTTTGTCCTAAGTCGGGTTCCATCCCTCATCTCCCATAATTCTGTACTTCTGTGGTGTTCCGTATTTTAAGGGATCATCGGGTGGGGCAACCGCCGGGTTCTCCCAGTAATCGTAGAAAGTAGCAGTCGGCGGGGTTTGCTTGTGAGCATTCATAGAAGTGCAAATTCTAACACTCCTTGCTCCATTTGAACGGTGGAGGTAACTCCACGTATAGTGAGATGTCTGTTGCATCTTCTCTCTCCTTTGTACTTGTTTACATGTATATAACATGAACCGAACATAAATGCACACATTTTAACACATTTCAAGTGACTATTTTGCGTCACCGTATGTGTCGGCTATATCGCCTTCGCTCCATGTTACTAACTCAGGCCACCACTCAGGCGGTGTCCTCATTACCTGCTGTACTAAATCTAGCAACTGCTCTGCCTCGTCTTCGGGTGCGATGTACACTAACTCGTCATGTACCATTAGCGCAGGGTTCATCTTCGTGAGCCTCTGCACTGTCAACGCGTTGTCGGCGATGACGCACCGTGCCAAGTGTTGCACGATGTTCTCGTCGATCTTTCCTGCGTATATTCTGGCCTTGCTACGACCATGTCCGTAGACAAACTCTTTGCGGTTTGTCTCCTCGTTCGTCTCGGTTCTTAAATCTGGATACCGAATCATTCCCTTCGGGGTGCGCAGCCCTTCGGCGACTGGCGTCACCATGCCCCACGGGTCAACCGCGCTACCCTCTGAGCCTCGCATAATTGTCGGAAGCGCGTCGTGGCATGTGCGCCAACCACGAGGAATGTCGTTGTATTCGCTGCGCCACTTCTCTACGACGTCGCGGCTCTCTTCTTCAGTGAGATCGACGCCGCCCATAGTCTTAGCAACCTTTTGAAACGCAGCCCACGCCGCACCAAATCCAAGGCCCAAGTGCGCCACTTTACCCACCTGACGTTGGACTTTGGTCACGTCGTCGTAGGGTACGCTGTACAGTTTACTGGCGAAATCTTTGTAGAGATCGGCCTTCTCTGGCTCCGCTTGGTACATCGCCATGCTGGCCGGTACTCGCCAAAGAAAATGGTTCACACGCAACTCGATGCCTGACAAGTCGGCGACGACAACCTTGTGTCCCGGCGGAGCGATCAACGACCGACGCAGCGCATCTGATGGACGGGGATTGTACGGGTTCACGCGTGGTAAATTCTGTGGGTTGTAGCCCCAGCCAGACCAGCGGCCCGTCGTGTCTGCGCCGTAATACTTGAGCGGGATCGGCACCTTCTTTTGGGGGTGCGCGTTGGAGGCGTCCATGAACGCTTGGATGCGTGTTTGTAAAATTGTGGACTTCGCGTCGAGCCGTGCTGCGGCAGCTGTGGCGACGAGCGGGTCGTCGTGTTCCTGCAAAGAAAGAAAGCCTTCGTCTGTCTTAGCCAGAGCCGGTATCTCTTTGCCCGTTGTAGGAGAAACTTTAGTTGGAACGTCGACTTCGATGGTTCGCAGGAACGCTGCGAACTTAGCAGCGGACGACAACACCGTCAAGGCTGCGGCAGCGGCTTCGTCGTCGTCCATGCCTATCTCGTAGACGTCCATTTTACGCGCAGCTTCGACTAGCATTGCCTTTTTGCGGATGCCTTCCTCTGTTAACGTGTCAGCAAGTAACGTCACGTTACTTTCAAATGTGGGTTCCACAAGCATACGGATCGTCATGTCGACGAGCTTAACCTCTTCCTTGCGTGTCTGTGGGATCAGCTTGAGTAGTAGCCCGTAGCACTGATCGACGTCGGCGGCGTTGTATATCCGCATCTCATCTATCTCGTCATCTGAGAAGTCACACAGGTGCTTGCCCTTGGTGGCAATGAGCGCCGACTGATCTTTGTAGCCCAGCCCGTAGTGCGCGACGAGCTTCGCAAGCGACAGCCCTACATCCTTCGCGTGGATAGGTCTCGCCATGGCAAGGGTGCAACCCCAGAGCTTTGGCTTAACGCCAAGACGCCACGATAAGATCATGGCATCGAAGCCTGACATGTTGTGTCCGACGACCCAGTATTGTGACCAGTCCACGTTATTGCAGTAGTCGATGACCGCCTGCTCGCCAAAGACGACGACGGTGGGATCGTTCCCGAACTTAAACGCACAGCTGATAATCTCTGTGTCGGGGTGCATACAGTACGCGATGGGTGACATCTTGGTCAGCGAGTGACCCACAGCCCAATAGGTTTCTAGGTCAACGGTAGCTATTTTCATTCAGTACACTCCTCTACATCTATGTGACATTCGTACCCGCGTGTGGGGTCTTCTTCATCATCCCAAATGCGCCCTGTTGTGGCTTCTTCTTGCGCGGCTTCGGCACTATCAGCCTCGATTGTGTAAACGTTTAGCTGAGATATATACACGCGGTACTTTTTCATGCTGCTTCCTCCTCCACTTGAATGTTGCTGAACCTGACAAACACGCCGCCTTCACCGTCGTCGTCGAGCAACTCTTCGAAGTCTACGTTGCTGTCCTTGACCATCTCCCAAAGGGCGTCAAAAAATTCTGTACGGGTCATGCTGCTTCCTCCTTTGCGATAAAGTCAGCGAGGTCTGCCACATACTTCTGAGCATCCTCGTCCGTCAAATGTTCTTGGGTGCCGCAAGACGCAGAGTTCATGTACTCAAAGCCGTCTTGCTTGAATTGATACTCAAGGTCAGCGTGATAAGCCTTGAGGTAGCCAAGTAGCACGGTGTTCCTCGCTTGCAGCCTACGTTCTAGTAGTTCTATCCACTCACTATCTTTCATCACGCTTCCTCCACTTCGTCGTGTAATCTTGAGATGATGGCAGCTAACGCACTGCCTAGATGCTTGCGATCACAATTCAGTACGGCATCGCGTACGTCGTAGACATTGGGGTTAGCGCTGCATGACAACGGGTGCGTTTTTGCCGGTGGCATCTCCCAGTCATCGTCGATGAGCGCGTCAACACGAAACCCATCGCCGCCCACACTGTGCTTGTTTAAGAACTCCAACAGGGTTGGCTTGTCAGTTGGCACCTCGACTTGCTCAAAGGCACCGAACTGTTTGGCGTCGGACTGTGTGCCAGCCCAAGCGCCTTTGCTATCTGTGTATAGTCTCATAGCCAGTAGCTCGACGCTACCCAAGCGGCGACGACAGCAACGATGGCTGCGCCGACTAAGACCTTGCGTGGCGGGAACGGTGATGTGTCGTCTGCGACGAATTGTTCTAAGTTAACATCTTCTGTGACATCAGCCTTCGCTGCGGCCTCGGCCTCGAACACCTCACGCGGCGTACCAACCTTGGACATCAGCTTATAGACATAGCCGTAGGAAACACCTGTGGCTTTGGATACCTCGACGGGTCGAGCCAAAGGGTTGGCGATGAGATAAGCCCAGACTGCGTCGGCTTTACTACCATAAGCGGGCTTTGGCCGATGATACTTACGCGCTGGCGTCGACGTCGCCGCCTCGGTGCTCCAGCCTTTGAGTATGCGGTTATGCGCCGTTTGTGGTTTGACACCATTGGCTCTAGCCATTGCGGCTACGTTTTGACGTTTCATATTAAACCTCCTTGGGGTTATGGTGGTGGGTGATTAAGAAGAACTGCTGGCAGTAACCATGCGATGCGTAATTGCTGCTGCTGCGAGAGCATCGACGTCGATGTTAAGGTCTTCTACATTAGTAGGACGCTCGACCTTGGCACGAGGTGCTGACTTGGCACGGTACTTCTGCATGTACTTGTCAGGAACATACATCTCTAGCTCAGGCATCTCAGTTATCATGGTGTTAAGCGATGCGTGTTGTTGCATGAAGGCGACAAGTTGGTGTCGCAGGTTTTTGAATTGTTCTTTGATCTCGCGCAGCTTTTCTTTTTTGCCAGCCGCAGAGTCTATCCACGTCTTTGCGGCACCTGTCAGTTCGTCAACGTAGACAGTGACGTCGGGGTAGCTAGAGTTTCTAAACTCAGGTGAAAGCCTTATGGGGTTTGCGGTAGTGTTTTCTATATAAAAATGAGCCACGCGATCTTCTCTTGAGTTGCGTAGGTGAACATCAACACGCGTTGGGGTGCCGCACCAGTCGTCGGGTAACTTACCTTGTAGCTCGGGCGCGTCTTCCCACGTCTTGGCCACAACAATATTGCGCATGTCGGTATACTCGTTCGTACCGATCTCAAGTTTATCAGACTGATGTGGTTTCTGCGCCGCTAGGCTCATCTCGTCAACGCGTTCGGCGATATCGTGAACAAGCGTGTCAGTTTTTCTTACATATGCCATAGTGATTACTCCTCAAATTTAATGACAGTTCCAAATTCTAAGTCTTCGCTTACTGTAGTAAGCCAGACAGTTTCGTGGGGGGTGGTGAAGTCAGTGTCACCGCAACCATCGGTCAGGTAGACAACAACCTCTGGTTCGATGCCGTTCTGGTCGATGTAGTCGAACACTGGCTTGAACCGTGTGCCGCCGCCGCCCTGTAGTTTAAGGGTGACAGGGAAGTCGTCAGGCTCGTACTCTACGGTCGAGTTGACGTCGTAGTCGCAGTAGACAACGGTAACTTTCTCAGGGTTACATGTGTGCAAGATGCGATTGATGTGAGCGTTGAACATGTCAAGCTCGTCCTGTTGGATAGAGCCAGACGTATCGACACCGATGACGATCTCACCCATCTGTGGCTTGGTATCGTGACCCGGCAAGTACATACCGCTTGCCATGAAACGACGGTTGGGACGCTTCCACGAGTAACCATCTTTGACCTTGGCGATCATAAAGCGCTCGAGTATCTCGTGCCACGGTGTTGACACGTTAACAAGTTGATCGACGAGACGTTCGATAGAGCCGGGTAGTTTGCCGACGGCCTTGGCCGCTTTGGTAGCTTGAACGGCTTCGATCTTGGCCTGCGCCTCAAGCTGATGTATCTGACTGTCGTCGAGTGGTTGACCGCCGTCATCACAGGGTGAGCCTACGTCGCTGCCTATGCCGCCCGGTCCGGGGCCGTCGGCGTCTGCCTCGTCATATAAGTCCTCGGCTGAGAAGTCACGAGCGCCGTCCATGTACACACCGCCGTCGATAGGGTCGCCTACCTTGGCGTCGACTAGCGTGTCGTTGATAACTTTGTCGCAAGCGACGTTCCACGCTTTAGCGTCACGAGTACCAAGGCGCAGTGAGTGGCATAGCATGTAGTGCAGTGCTTCGTGCGCCAACAAGAACATAAGCTGTGGTACAGGCAGTGGGTCGACGAACGCTGGGTTCATATACATCTGACCTGTCGCTGACATACACGCTGTCGGTATGGTGTCAGTGTAGATGATCGGACGTTTGCTACACGCCATGCCAAAGAATGGGTGGTCAAGTATAAGTAAGGACTTGGCCTTGGCGACGCGGCGCATGATGTCGTCGACGTCATATGTGACCGGTGGGTCTTGAAGTGCTACGGATGTCATTTGGTTTCTCCTCTCATCCATTGTAAATCTTTGTGGAGTTGGTCTCTCTGAGCCATTAGTTTCTCCACAAGTTGTGTAAGCCGAGCGATCTCGTTGCGTTGCACCGCAACTTTACTTTGTAATCTAGCTATGACCGCGTCGGCCTTTGGTTCATGCTTCATACCAACCCCTGCATCTTACCCATAAGAGTAGAGATGTCGTTGACGGCGGCGCTGCGGGCAGTGTGCGAGTGGCGAAGCACGTCGGTGTTGCGGTTAAGGTCAGTCGACAGCGTAGTTAGCTCGTGGATACGCTGAGATACTTCGGGGTCGTCGCTGATGTTCGCCCGGCGCATACGGTCGGCGACGTCTACCATGTTGGTCACGATAGAGTTGTAGAACTTCTTGACGTCCTCGACAGGTGTTGACAGGTTAACAACTGCTTTCTCCATCGGTTCTAGCATCTGCTTGATAACGTGCTTGCCACCGTTCGTCGCCGCATCGTCGAGCTGGCGCTGTAGCGACGCGATGTCTTCTTCGCTCACACCGTGACGTGGGTCGAAGTCGTTGGGCTTGGGCACAGGGCTGATCTGCACGTCGATGCTATACTTGGAGCGCATCTCGTCTAGGCTTGGATAGTCGTCACGAGATATGATGTGCCCCTTGCCGGTCGACGCCGCACATGATTGGCGGTAGTTCATGTCAGCCGCGATCTCAGCTTCTAAGTTGGTGAGCAAGTCCTCGACTGCGGCTCTGGCGTCGGCCTTGAGCGTTCGTAGCTTGGCAGTAAGCGGCAAATATTGCTCGGCGTTTATCATGTCCACACCTTTAGCCCACGGTACTGTGTTCTCCTTGAGGTATGTATAGACTGCGTTGAACGCGCTGTTGGCTTTCTTGACGCGGTTGTTGCTACCAGAGAACAGAGACTTGTACACGTTGTGCGATCCACCGTAGGCGGCGGTCTCGTCACGGTCGAGCTTGGTCGTACCATAGCGTGACATCTTGAGCGTCACGAGCATGGCTTTCTCGGCCAACGATTTGATCTGCACAGTTGGCGTGACAGGTTGTGGGATAACCTCAGCCACATGCTTCCATGAGGACGCGTCGTCGTCGATGATTTCTGCTGCGGGCGGAGCGACGTGTGATGTGTCGTCGATGATTGGGGCTGAAGTGGCGGCGTCGAGCGCGGCCTGTAGTTGTGCTTGCATATTCATATTAATTCTCCTCCAAGAATGTTTGTTCTTTGCGTGTTGCTTGTCTCAACAACACAGCGTTAAACATGGCGGCATTTTCTCGTGCCTCGTCCACGTCGGTTGCGTCGCACCAAAACTCGTCGGTGTCTTCTTTCATTAAAAAATATGGCATCAGTTGCCTCCCATAAGTTTGTACGCAAGCTCACGAGCGGCTTGTGCTATTTTCATTAGATCGGTTTCTAACTCACCGGCGTGGTAGTTGCCGTTAGCTAGTTCAAGGGCTGACACTTCTATGTTTGTCAGTTCAAAGCGGATGTCGTCTTTATCCATCAGTTGCCTCCCATGAAGATGTCTTTGTTAGCCACAGCCCAGTTGATAAAGTCTTTGGTCTGGTGCAGGTCAGGGTGTAAGCGGAGAGCGTCGGTCACGTAGACCATCTGGAACTCTTTGGGCATACGGCTGACGTACTGCATGTCCCTTGCAAACGCTTCCGGTTCCGTCGTCATCGAAAGCGCTGTGGCAACAGCGAACCGCACAGCTGGCTCGGTCGGCACCTCCGCACGATCAGGGTGTAGACGTATACTGTCGATAGATGGCATCTTGTGCATCATGTCACGGGCAGCAACCCACTCGGCGGCGGCACCCTCGCCGACTTTACCCTCGGCACAGATCATATACAGGTCAGTAGGTAAGTCGTTGGGAACTTGTTTGGACAGCTTAGTCCATGACCGTTGCGTTGGATTACTACGATTGTTGGGGTCGAAGGCGTTGAGTAAGTCAGGACGTAACCGCAAGAAAGCAATCATCAGAGGGTCGACGTCGTTGTTCATAGCCCAGCCACACCAGTCGTCGAGCGACGTCTCCATGTCCATGTGCCACAGACGATCGTTGAGGTGAGCGAGTAGCGGCTTAGAACCAGCGCGATCTTCGGCGCGGTTGCCTGTACATATTATGCGAACCTCGGGGTCAAGCTCGAACAGTGTGGTCTTGCGATCTTCGATGAACCCAGCCGCCCACGTCTGGTGGTGGTGCGTTGACTGCGGTAGTTCTTCTAGGTTGATAGTCCCTGCACCTGTACCCTTGCGAAAGCGTGCAAAGATGTCAGTTGGCGCGAAGCTCGTGGTACGACCGATGTCGCTGTCGACAATTTCAGGACAGCCGATGAAGTCCCACACCTCGTGGTTGGTGAGGTTGATGGACATGTAACGATCCATAGGCAGACCTTGACGTTTGTGTACGTCGACAGTCGCGTCGGTCTTACCTTGGCCGGGGCTACCCCACCACATGACAGCAGCTTTGGGGTCTTTGGTTTGTATTCGAGCCGTAGCTTCGATACATTGATTAATTGATGGCATATTATTCTCCTTGTATGCACAGTTGGATTCAGACGTGCGCAAGTAATGTCACACGTGTTTACATGTTAACAGATTAGGTGTCAACTAATTAGTTTTGTGAGGTCAGTGCCAACCTTTGGGTTTGACGTAACCCTCGGTCAGTAGATAAGTAACGCAATCGTCACTACTGGCGTCGGTCGTTATATACTGAACGCCGTCGTCGTTTAGGCTTGGCGTACCATCTTCTTTGACCGCTGGTACAATAGGACAGAACGTGGCGTACTTGTTACCGTTCCAATCATCAGTCCACAGGTTCATGGCGAACGTGACATCATCATCGTCACCAACGTCTTGCCACATGTCTTCGGGGAAATTGAATTTAGGCATTGGTTACCTCCTGTAAAAAGTTGTTACCTTCCTCGACCCACTGGTCGAGTGACATTTCGTGTAAGCGATACACGTAAACACTATGGTCTTCCCAATCGTGGGGATTTCCATTGTCATAGACAAAGTAGAAGTAGCCTTCACCTCCGTACAAACTAAGATGCGGGCTACCGATCTTTTTGATGATTTGGTTGCGTGTCATGCGCACCTCCCTAAGTTGCGTATCCAGTGTTCGCCGTCGATGTGTCGTTCGTCGAACTTGAACTGATGACCTTGGGCGTTGACAGTGTTGATAACGATACCGGCGTCGCAATCTTCCTCGGCGTAGATACCCGTGGTGTCACAGTACGAGTATTGTGAGAAAGATGAGCGATGTAAGCCCAGCGCTGACAGTTGCGCGTTGTCGACGAACAGCCACCCGTGGCCAGCGTCGGTGTGAAATGTGAAATTCATTATTAAGTCTCCTCTCGCATTATGCGTTTTGCAGTGTATTGAGTGTAGCCGCCCCACCCGATGATCTGGTGTAGCCTAGTGGTGTCGCACATTGTCATCTTCACAGATGGACGCGTCTGGCTTTGTTGCTTCGACGTTGTGCGCGACCAGCGGTCTTCGTTGCCAAACCATTGGTTGATCTGACTGTCATATAGCCACATGGGGAAGTGGTCGCCGTATGAATAGACAACATAAAGGACACCGTCTTTGCCCTCACGTCTTGGGTACACAGCACCAGAGTTTGTCTTGAACATCTCGCGTCGTGAGATTGGGCCGCTTGTTTCGGCGTTGGCAAGCTTAGTCATTGGTTATCCTCCTAAACCATGGATTACAAAAAGGGTGAGTATTAAAGTCGCAAATATAGCGAAGCAGCCCACCAAATCTTTGATGAACTGCCAGACACGTGGTGACATGTTAGCACCTCCATTTAATAAGTTATGTGACAAAATAGCTTTATGACAAACCTTTATGACAAAAGGTCGGCCGTAAGTCATTGAAAAGACAGCTTTATGACATTATGACAAAGCTGTGGGATAAGCTGGGGGGCATAGAGATGGAGCGC
>ENA-OQVM01005378-OQVM01005378.1-marine-metagenome-genome-assembly--contig:-NODE-5378-length-12334-cov-8.789508_pt1 | contig 12334 bp, 5 predicted proteins | sample MGYA00237776_ERZ505498 | MGnify/ENA primary metagenome ERZ505498 (study PRJEB26159, sample SAMN06265151) | marine metagenome | isolation source: Helgoland LTER site | place: Germany:Helgoland, sampling... | reverse complement strand
TTCTTACTCGTAACGCCACTAGTTAAAAACTAGCGGTAGCAATGACTCTTGTGTAGACATACTAGCGCCAACTGGGGACTTTAAAACGCTTGAACAATATTGAAAACCTTGACGAGAACACTAAAAAAACACTCTTTAATGTTATTGATACTTTTTTGCGTGATGCTAAGGCTAGATTAGCTTATTCTTAATTTTAACGCATAAAAAAAGCTACTCTATCTCTAAAGTAACTTATTTTTTTCTTACTCTTATCGCCACTAGCAAATGCTAGCGGTAGCCGTTACTTTGATAAACTAGCACCAGCTTCATTTACCATAAATTCATTAAACATATAACCTTGTAACACATCTAAATTCTTATCTAAAAAAGTAACATAAATTAATCCTGCATCACTTACAGCGTATTCAGATTCTTTATGCAATTGGCTTAACTTCTCATATTTTCCTTTAACCAACAATTCCAATATCAAATCATTCGTCTTTTTTGTATCTATCGCTAATTCATTGGTAATGTTTTCAACTTTAGTTTTTTTGTCCGATTTTAAGTAATAAGCCTTTACCAAACTATCATTCTCATAAAAAAAAGTTTCAGTATTTAACTCATCAAAATTACCGTTTGGATATCTAAAATATTCAATCATCGCAAAACCACTATTGTTTTTTTTACTCTCTTTATTATAAAAATGCAGTAATTTACTTCTTGCTTTTTCTTTATGTGATGTAAACTTATAAGAATTAATTTTTGGATATTTATCCCTGTAAAAATCATTTATTCTCTTTACGTCAACAGATTTACACCCAACTAATATTAGAGCTAATATCAATATTTTTTTTAAGTATTTCATTAGTGTTCGATTTCTCCTTGAATTAGTGGTCCAACTTCTAAAGTAATTATTGGTTTAGGTGCAATAGTTGAAACAGGTTTATGAAAAAACGCTCCTCTTGGCCAAAATAATTTTGAAGGCTCATATGGTTTTCCATCAAAAACACCGTAATGTGTACGCAAAGGTAAATCCAATGCACTTCTGAAAATATTTTCCCAATGGCTTGCAAAATTTTCATCAAAAGTACGTGATTGACCTTCTATATTAAACCATTCATTTCCGTTATAAAAACCATTATTTTTCGAATATAGATGACCTAATTCGTGAGCTAAAGTAATTTCATAAGGGCTTTTCTTAATTCCAGCAGCAGTAGGTGTACTAACAGTAGCTTTATTGTCTATATATATTCGACCACCTGTTTTATGAGCCCCTCTTTTGTATACAATAGCATAAATATCATCAGACTTTACCAACCTATGTATAGTTCCTGTTTTTTCAATCTTACCATCATTAATTGCATATGAACTTGTAGCATAATCGAGTTTTCCAAGTGCTGCTCTTGTGGCGTTTAAAAACTTATCATCTCCACTATATATATTGCCATTCTTATCATAAAGGCTTCCATTTTTATATTCATAAGAGATACCAGCCTTGTTAGTAACATATATTTTACCTCCGTCTATATCTATTGTAGTAATAGGGTTATTACCCATTCCAACGTAAGGACTTGAGAATTCTCCGTATGGGTCAGGTGTAAGCCATCTTCCAATCCTGCTATCCCAAAGTCTCAACTCAAAAGCCTCTTTTCCAGTCTCTGGGTCTTTCTCCTGTCCTTGGTATTTATAGCGGTAATTGCCTTCTAAATTACGATTAGGCATTGGCATACCAAAGGGGTAATAATCTGTTTTCGCAGTTAAAGATACAGCATTTTCGCCATTTTTCATAATCACAGCACGTACATTTCCTAAATGGTCGGTGAGTTGGTAGGCGTCAGTGTTACTCTGGCGGTAGTGGACCCCCAAACGGCTGCTGCCATAAATGGGGTTTTCTTTGAGTGCTAAAGGATACCCTCTTCCTCCTTTTTTATAAATAGCCATTACACTTCCTGCTGCGTCCCGTACATAGTAGGTTATAATAATGTCGCTATAAAAACTAGCCTCTTTACGTACACGTTGCCCACGGTCGTCATAGAAAAAGGTGAGTTGGACTTTTGTAGCCACTTGTAAGTGTATATTGTCTATGTGAACACGTCCTCCAGAGGCACTGTCGCGCTGTACTTCAATGCTAATGGTGGACGTAGTAGGAATAAACTCAAAGTTAGCATGCTCTGTAAAAAAGGGAGCGCAGGCTGAGTTAGTTTCTCCAATAACTTGAGACAACACTGGATTTGGGCTGTTGTATGCCACGGTACCCAACACCAAGCCGTTGGCATCCTTGATGGTAATAATAGCCCCGGCTGGATGTTTAATCTGATCGGTATCTCCTTTCATACTGTGTTTTACAATGACGTCTAAGTCTAGTTTGTGATAAATATGAGGGACGACACTTAAGTTTCGAATGGCAGTCGCATTGTCCATTGTTAATTCTACCGACGCGCCATAAGTTTGCGTTAAATTCAAACAGCCTGAAATAGGACCTTTGGGAGTTTTGTCGCCTATTCCTATGACTGTTTCGGTAATACGATCGTGGTCTTGCAAAATTTCATTAGGATTTCCAGAACTCTCTTGTAGTATTAATTCATCATCCGTCTCTAAAATTGAACCTCCGTAAATAAATGCGAGTTCAGAACTGGTTTCTTCAAAAGGGTTATCTTTTCTAAAGATCCATTGTGAGACCGTCTGCGTATCTGCAAGTGTATTAAAACCATTGTTGTAAATGGAGCTCCATGAAGAGGTCTTAGACCTATAAAAGGAATTTATTTTGGTTACTAAGCCTGCAGCATTGTATTCATATCCAATCTGATCTTGTAAGTTAGTCTTCAGCTGTCCAATGCTGTTGTAAATGTAGTTGGTTGACGCGCTATTCCCCTGCGATTTTAAATCGTTGTAACGGTTCGCATCTGGATTATCATTGGCATCAGTAATGGTGGCTAGTTGATTGGTTCCAGCTTTGTAGTTGTACGTAAAATTGTCCATCGCATTGGTGCCATTGCCTGTGTACCCATTTCTATTTAACGTTTGGATGTTGCCATTGGCATCGTAGGTGATGTTGTTAACATCGTAATCGCCCTCAGGAATTACAATCGGTGCTTCTACAATTTTTGCAGAAAACACACTGCCCGTTTTGGCATGAAACCCTGGAAGTAATCGAATGCTGTTAGAGGCTTCTAGGGGTAAGGTTTGCCCCAAATTAACGATTGCCGTAGATTGAATATCAGCTTGTATGCCATTGGCATCGTTTTCTGTGGCGCTAAAATTAGCATCTGTCAGCCAATTGTTTTTATTATAATCATAACTATACACATGCTCTCTGGGGGTTGGCAAACTTCCAGAAGTATTCCAACGGGTGTTTTTTATGTTGCCATTAAATTGATCTGTACCTATAGAAGCGGTTGTAATGTTGGTGTTCTGGGTTCGTGCATAATCAAATGCATGGTAATCGATTTGCATTCCAAATAGATCATTGGCATCCTCACCAGGGTCTTTTGCGGCTGATAAGGCAGGATGATTTATGGATTTTAATTGCCCATTGAGGTTGTACACATAGTCGGTACCTTGTATGCCTTCGGCGAGTTCGGTGCGTTTTAATGCGCCTGTTTCATAGTATTCATAGGTGGCTTGTACCACAAAACTTTGATTATCTATAGACGTTTCTACTTGAGTGAGTTGTCCTGCATCATTGTAGCTATAGCGGTGTATAAAGCGTTCGTCTGCTTTGTGTTTTTGATACTCCACTGTCGTGACCTGTCCTTGGGCAAAGTCGTACCCATAATGGATGGTTTTTAGACCCAGTCCCTCAATATCTTGAATGATCCAAGTGACGCGTCCATAGGCATCATAACTGTACCAAGTGGTGTTGGTATCTGGGTTTTGGGTCCATGTTTTACTCACGTTTCCAGCGACGTACTTTTGTGAGCGATACCTTCTTGACAATTGTCCTGAAGATTTTAAGGCTTCGAGACCCGTAATATCGGGGGTATCATAAAGTGTAAACTGTTGTTCTTTTTTGGTGCCTGTTGGCATGGCGTCGGTTTCTGGGTTTGCTTCAGAAAAATCGGCCGTAAGAACACCACTTTCAATAGGACGGCCTAAAGGATCATAATTGGTATAGGAAAACTCTGCCGCTTCTTTTTGCTTGCTGTTTTGCGAAAAACGGATTTGCCCATCTTTGCGGTATTTAAATTGGGCTTTGCCTTCATCGGGTGAGGTGGTTTCCAATAACTGCCCTAAGCTGTTGTATTTGAATTGACTTACCAAAGCACTGCTGTTGGGTTGGGTACTGCGTAACAAACGCCCCACTTTGTCATAGGTATTGGTTGTAAAATCATAATAATTGATTTGGTGACGGACTCTAATTTCTGCGTAACGGTTGTAGGTATAGTTGTTGATGTTCCTAACGGCAATTCGGTAAAATCCTGGAGAAAGTCTAGACAAACTATAGTTGGAAACAATTGATTCTGTAATGAGATTATAGACCGTATATTGAAGAGAACGTGGATCATAGACCGTGATTCCGGAACAACCCGTTGGAATATGAACATCCACATAGCCTAATTCCTTTATAGAGCTATAAACAGTCCTCTTGGGTTTTATGCCGTCTTCATCGCCAGATCGAGCGGCTTTTATTGTATTGCCCTCAGCATCCGTAAACACCACGACCTCAACCCCATGCACATCACGACTCACCGTTTTACTCACCCCAGTCGCTTGACCCGGTGCTGGCATTGTAAAGCTGTACGTTTGGAGCCATTTATCTCTATGGTCGATCACACCATCGTTGTTGGTGTCTGTTTTATTGCCACCTACGACTGCTTTGATTTTTCCGGGATTGAGTTTGCTATACACCGTACGGCTAAAAGGATAGCTGGTGATGTCTTGGTATTTATTCCCCTCATGAAAAGCATCGGTGTTTAGGGTGCTGTAATAACGCCCCAAACTGTTTGAAGCATTTCCTACAGTCGTAGGATTGAGTGGATCCGCTTCATAATCTGCAATCGTATAAGTTCCGCCATTACTTTTTTTAATAAAGTTGGATTGATAACTAAAGCTGTCTCCGATTGGGGCACTGAGCGTTTGTAGCGCCGGACGTCCATGGTAGTCATAGCGGGTTTCTGAATTCCATATCTTTTGGGTGGTGATGTCCCAACTCTGACTTTGAGTGCTTTTTCCTAACGAATTAAAGTAGTTAACACTTTTACCGATGGTTGTACCTAATAAATCATAACGAATACTGCTCACCCAGTTGAGATCATTTGGGGGAACAGGGGCTTGTGAATACATTAATTCAAATGAACTCAAGAATAGTGTAAGTAAGAATATTATTTTTTTCATAATGCTATTTTTTTTAAGGACAAAGAGGATGATGTATAACTTCTATGGTTCATCGAGAACTGGAGTATAAATACAACTTACGTTACACTCACAAGCTATATTGTTGGTTTGCAATCCTTGATATTTATACCTGTTTTCACTAGATATTTTAAAGCCTCCAAATTCAGAGCCTTGTGCTACTGCTTCGACGTAAGAAGCACACAGTCGACCCGCATTATCGTAACAAAATACAGAAGCCATATTATTGGCACCCAAAATAGCGATCAACTCATCTGAGTCTTGGTTGTACACATAGCTACTCATAGACGCATAGATTGGATGCATTCTAAAATCGTCGTAGTGCACATTGGGGTTGTCATTTTTTACATAAATGTTAACGGTTGTGGCTGTATCTGGTATGCTAATCGTATAATTAAATTGCTTCCAGCAACCTGCAGTTTCAGTTTCAGACACTGGAACCTCAGCTCCATTCACCATTAAATGCGATCGACTATATGTAACTCCCCTAGTTTGAGGGTCTTTAATCCAATAAGAAACTCTGTAATCTCCTGGACGCATCGTGTTGGTTGACAGGCTTGAACTTACCGATTTATTAATTTCAAAAAGCTTATCGGTACTAGAAGTTGTTTTTAAACTCCAGGTGCCTGTATGCGCCGCATCCTGACTCCGGTAATTAGCCCCTAAAATGGCCCCTTCCGTGTAATTTCCTGAAGGGTTGTACTCCGCGCCGCTATAAAACAGTTCTGTTTCACGAGCATTCCCCGTCGCAATGACTTTACTAAAATTATCTGTCATTTTTGAAGCCGCAAAGTTGTTGTTTATATCCCGTGTTTCTAAAGGAGAAGACCAATGGGTGTATTTCGTGATTTCAGATATATTTTGCCACTTTGTATTTGTTGGCGTTCCTGTACCCCAATTAAAATAATCGGAAGTGGGCGAAATAGTGGTCGCATAGGTGCCTGTACTTGCATTCACATCGTCTTTCCAAACAAAGGTTTTGTGTTTACGCCATACCCACGATTGTTGGGCAATATCGTCCCTTCGATTCGGTTCAAGAGTGCCTTCTTGATCTAAATAGGACCAGTCATTGTTCCATGTGGTTAGAGTCGCATTTAAGGTTCTTCCCCCATATTCATCAATACTCATGGCTTGCTGAGTAAGCATATTTTTGTTATTCGGATTCAAAACTTTAGAACGCAGTGCAGCATATTTTTCATACGCAGGAACCCGGTAACTTACTTTTTTAACGCCATTTGCCAAGGTGGTTTCGCTTTTCCTAAAACTACTCAACCATGGGTCTATATCCGAATATTCAATAGATACTTTTTGACCGCTCCCAATGGATGTTGTTGTCTTTAGCATATTATTGTATTCTGTTTTTGTAGAGATACTTAATAAGCGCTTAACACCCAGAATTTGATTTCCATCATCATTAGTCTTAAAAATAGATTTCATAGAGTTGAAGGATTCTCTAACAAAACCTTTTGCAGGTTCTCTATTGTTCAAAGTTCCGTGATTGTCGCGTCTTTCTCCTGTTAAAATGGCGCCATTGATGTATTCATTTTCGGTACGCATCATTACTTGATCGTAACTATTGATGTTTTCAATAGATTTAATTTGACCGATTAAGGCTGAATTTATATTTACATTAATCTTTTTGGCTTCAATTTTTCTAGAATTTGTCCCATTCAATCCACCGTAATTGTCGGTAACAGTTGCCCAAAAAATCTGATCCTCTCCCACCGCATCGGCATCTAATGCCTCCATTTCAATATTTGGATTAAAAATATTAAATACGGGTTTTAAGACATGGTGCCTGTACCTCGTTTTAGAATAATAGTCCCCAGAGTTGGAAGCCTCTTTCATGGTCACATACTCATACATAACTCCAGGCCCTGGTATCTCCGTTTGGTAAGGCACGTATTTCAAGCCATCTATAGGCGCATAGGAGGTGATTCCTGAGCTTCTATGCTCTGTGGGATGCGAATAATCATACTGTGCTTTGTAGGTATTGTAACCATCTACCGTCCGTAATTCCTTGACCCGTAAGCCACCCCCTGTTTCATCCTCTGGGACTTTGTTGGCTAATATCTTGTAAGTAAGTGTGAAACTATCACTTTTACATTCATTAGGGATATTTGATGGACACAGCCCCCTATTTTTTTGTTGATATTCATCAACATAAGGATGATATGTTTTTGATACTGGATTATTGCCATAAATATTATCTATCTCCCCACCATTTCCTCCAATAACTTCATTTTTTGGAATTAAAAACTTAACAGTATTTGAAGTAACAGAAAAAGGTATTATTTCTCTTCCATTTATATCAATATGTCCTCTATCAGATCTACACTCTTTTATCACACCTCCTCTCCATTCATTCCTAATACAAAACCATAAATCTGCAAAAAATGGCACATCTTGTATGAAATAATCTTGAAAATCAACCCTTTCCAAACCTAAATTGTTTGATGGATCATCATTTGAAAACCATATCTCTATAGAGTTTCCAACATCAAAAAACTGAAAAAGCAAATCATTTTGCCAATAGCGCCTTGCAAAGGCCTCGGTCCAATAGTCATCTTCTTCGTAGTCCACTTCAATGGTGGCGCCTGTAGGTGTATGAATGCTTTTTAAGCTCCAAGCTTTTATTTTATTATCACCAGAGTGTGTGCCTTGTAAATACCCCCAACTATCGACGAGTTCTTTTTTGGCAATTACATGTTGTTCTATTTGGTATGGTGATGGGTTAATGCCACCACTAGGAACTATTGTAGGGATATTATTAAAGTTTTCCATATAATAGGAAAAAGTCGTCGGAGGAATAAATGTAGCCCCACTTTTGCCTTTAACCTGAACAGAGCGTAAGGTTAAACGCCCATTTATGGTGCGCCCATTTATGATGCCATTAGGCGATCCATTGGGAGCATCTGAGGAAGAATCTGACAACTTTGCTAACTCATAGTCATGGTTTAACTCAATAACTTGTAAAGCATGGTCTTCTACGAAATTATCTGGCAAATCATTACTCCCTAAAATATTGGCTTCGTTATGAATTGTGTATCGATAACGGGTCCTGCCATTATTCGGCCAATAGATTTGTTTAAAATCTTCGGAACGCCAACCGGGATCAATGGTTTCATTGGCTGTATAATTAGGATAGTGCCCTCCCATCGTTGTTGTAGAGAATCCACTTTTATCTAAATTTTTACCAACCTCACTTTTTACAAGAATTATTTTACTGAGTTTTAAAGAATATTCTCTATTATAATGCACGTTAGTTTCCATGACATCTATATATCCATCGGTTTTATTTAAGATATGATCATCCTCTCCTGTGCTTCCTAAATTTATTGAATATCCATTTTTGAATTTAAACTGTAAGTCTTTACCTATCGCATCATAGCGTATCTCTTTAATAAACAAGGCCGTTCGGTTGGCGGTGTTTATCTTGTCTAAATAATACAACTGTTTTCTTCCAAAAGAATAGCCGCCCTTGTCAGACGTTTCAATTTTATTTTTTAAATTGGTGTTGTAGTTATAGGTTCGGTCTTTATAAGGGGTTCGCCATACGTAGCCATCAGACCACTTTCCGTATTCTAACTCTACCCAATAGCCATAATCTTCTTTGTTAAAGGTGTTAGAACGATTTCTATTGTTGGGATCTGGACGATCTATATAATCAGACCCCGTAATAGCAGTTAGGAGCCAATGGGTTGCATACCGTGAATATTGACGTTTTTCATTAACGTTTCCAATATCAAATTGATCATTTTCTTGTTGGTCAATTTGACTGCGATGTATCTGTTCATAATGGTAGACTGGCAATGAAAAATGATAGGTTTTCCCATCAGGAGAAGTCACTTTATAAGCGCCTATACCATTGGGATCAAATTTTGCTACATTCACTCTATCAGAGTTTAAAATTGTTGCAGGAGAAATCAGTCCTCTGGTTGCTGCATGACCATCATAAATCTGTTGATTGGTAAATACTTCCACAAAATTTGGGGATTTTGCACGCCCGTAAGTTGCTGAAGAAGTTGCCGAACCTGAGTGGGTGCTTGGGGATATAAAATCACTCATGTCATTTGAGTTATTCACATAATAACTACTTTTTATAGTCGCACCATTATCTAACTCCCGACTTGTAAATTGCCCATCAAAATAAAAATAAAGATCGTGTGAATTATAAGAATCGTTTTCACCATTTAACCGCCCAAGTTCTCTGTCAACTGATTGACCTGGAGTTCCATGATGCCAAAATGCATGAATGGCGTCTCCATCTTCATCCTGAGTTCGTGTTCCTTTTCCAAAAATTGTAGCACTTTGAAACACTCTTGGAGTTAAATTCCCCATTAAACCTTGTGCCGCTACATTGTAGCTGTCATAACCCATATAGGTAAAGTTTACATTTTCAATGGTTTTAGAATAATCTGAAATAAAGTCTTCTTCAGATTGTGGTAAACGAGTAGAATACACATCTAAACTTTTGGTTCGAACAACATAATCATAATAATATCCATCATAATTGGATATACGTGAATTGCGTATTTGTGCAGACCCGCCGCTTGTGTAACCAGAAAAATCAGAAGCATATAAAGCACCCCATTCCTCATTATTATATCCTTTTTTGATGTTTATTTTTACTTTAGTTTTACTAAAACCTAAAGTGACTGGAATACCAACAAAATGAAGCGGTATCGCCACTGCAGTTGACTGAACATCCACACTTGCATCTCCTTGCGAGAAGCTTGCGCTCCCCATCCCTACGCCGCCACTTGCACTTCCTTTCCCTCCTTCACTTCTTTTACCTCCTGAGTGATTTGTTCCTGCTCCTACGGAGAATGAACCACCTTCTGTTAAAGATCCACCTAGACCTAAAGAACTGTTTTCAAATCCTTTAGGTCCCTGAGCTTTGTCTTTTAATCCAACACCAACTCCTAAAGTAAATTTTTGAGCTGATAAAGAATATGATAAGGAAGCCCCTGCTTGAATAGACCCCAATTGTACGCCAGCACTCACTCCAGCACTCACATCTCCGGTAGTGCTTGCAGATATTGAAGCGCCACCTTTAACCATGTCTCCTAAACTAAATCCATAGCTCGCTCTTACAGATCCTGAAAGTCCTTGTCCTCCACCCCAGTTTAATCCGACGCCTACAGAAGCTCCTGCTGGAAAACCAACATCAACAGTAACGCCATAATAAGTATCCTCACGTTCAAATGAGTTAAAATTAATGCCAACTCCACCTTTCCAATCATCGGGCGTATTAGTCACACTTCTGTTAATGGCGCCTGGATTTAAATACCAACCAAGCCCCACCCAAGAGGCATCCATATCCGTCGTCATTCCTGCATGGTATGAAAGACTTACAGGGAATCCTTCTACACTCATTAAGGGCAATACGTATGTAAAGTCTCCATTGGTTAGATTTACCATATCGGTGGCATCCACGGGTTCAAATCCAGCAGCTTCTGGGGCATTTGGCCCTTGGGCATGACCAATTTGAAATGCCAACACAAGTAGGATTACACGGAGGCTGTAGGTTTTTAATCGATTTAAGGGTAGAATCTTCATAACGTCATTCGGTTTGGGTGCAATTGTGGTTATAATAAGTAACTATTTTTTCGAGGTCCCTTTTTTTAAAAAATCGGGATTGTATTTTTTGTACTAAACTGGGGCAGTCCTTAAAATAGGCCGAAGCGGCTTTTTTAAAATTTTTGGTAAACAGCTGGTTGGATCCCAAATGGGTGGCTTCTTTTTGGTCGTTTTTTTGGACGTAAAAATTATTAATGTTATAAGTGTATCCGACAGAAAATCCGCCCGCACCACCAAATCCGCCTGCACCCCCCGCAGCGCCAAAATGGCCTGGATGGTAATGGGTTCGACTTAATTCGTACAAGCTTAAATTTCCGACAACTTTCACCTCTAAAACACGTGACTTGTCTTTGTTTTTGATGCGGATGTATTCATAGGTTTGTGAGTCGTCATCTCCTGTGATTGTAACTTTTTTTAAAGTTTTAAAGTGGTATTTTACAGGTTTTGCTTTTCTCTTGGTTCTGAACTTGACACGGTCTCTAGAGACTAATACCCCCAACCCTTTTTTAACGGTTCCATTGTTGAAAGTCAATACTGCTTTTGCTTTTTGAGCATGGAGTGGCGTGTTGCAAATAAGCAAGAAAACACCCATTAGGATTCCTAATAAAACGGGGATGTTTGGTTTTTTAATCATATTCTTATTTGCTTTAAGTTCACAGCTTGCTTGGGGTTTACTGCCCTGTCAATGGCCTTAGAATTTTAATTTTGGTTCGTTTTTAATTTTTTTAGTGTCAATTTTAAATTTTACTTCGCCAGTGTAGAGTCCTAAATCTTCGATGGTAAAGTTTAAATAGGCTTCGTTTAATGGTTCGGTCTCCCTTGGAAACACAAACATAATGGTGGTGGCGCGGCTCATTCCGTACATTCGTGGATAGATAAAGTCTGCCATTTCTAAGGTATCCTTGCTTTGTGTAAAGAGGTGTACCTTTTGGTCCATTCCAAAAGCCAATTGATTGACCATAGCCCCAAATTCATTTTGATTTTTGGGAGCGACACTCAACAGCTCTTTGTTATTTTTACTCATGCTTAAATTGAAATAGAGGTAGTTTTTATATTTTTCTCTGTATGCACTTATCTGTTCTGCCGATGCCGATGCATCGCCTAGTTCTTGATTTACAAGCAGATCGGTGGGACGGTACAAGAGGGTGTATTCGACGCCATTGATCGTTTTGTGTTGTGTGTAGCCATTTGATTCTTCGTGTAGATACATTGTTAAATCGTCTTCAGTATTAAATGTTTTGTGACCTTGACAGCCAATGATGAGTATTCCTAAAAAACTTAATAAAAGCGATTTGTGCATGGAGAGTTTTTTAGCAATCTGTTTGTTTAATTATTGTTTTATGGTTTCTTTTTGCTCGTCTTCTTCCTCTAAAAACTGGTGATTCATTAGATTCTCTAATTCTTCTTGTCCAAACAAGGC
>ENA-OQVM01005377-OQVM01005377.1-marine-metagenome-genome-assembly--contig:-NODE-5377-length-12335-cov-34.207864_pt1 | contig 12335 bp, 11 predicted proteins | sample MGYA00237776_ERZ505498 | MGnify/ENA primary metagenome ERZ505498 (study PRJEB26159, sample SAMN06265151) | marine metagenome | isolation source: Helgoland LTER site | place: Germany:Helgoland, sampling... | reverse complement strand
CCTCTAAAATCTACTATCATGTCTTGATAGCCAAACATAGTGCCACGATCTGTAATAAGTACATTTTTATTATTTGAATCTTTTACTTTTTGTACTGCATGTTTCATACTCTCAGGACTCATGAATTGTCCTTTTTTAAGATTTACTATTTTACCTGTTTTAGCAGCAGCAACAACTAAATCTGTTTGTCTTACTAGAAAAGCTGGAATTTGTAAAACGTCAACATATTTAGCTGCTAATTCAGCATCTTTGACCTCATGAATATCAGTGATAGTTGGTACATCTAAAGCTGAAGAAACTTTTCTTAAAATTTCTAAAGCTTTAACATCTCCAATTCCAGTAAAACTATCGATCCTGCTTCTGTTTGCTTTTTTGAAACTTCCCTTAAAGATAAAAGGAACTTTATATTTGTTTGATATTTTTAAAATCTTTTCAGCAATTTTAAATGCCATTTCTTCTCCTTCAATAGCGCAAGGGCCAGCAATTAAAATAAAGTTATTTGAGTTTAGATGTTTAAGTTTAGGAATATTCATAACTGTTTGTAAAATATAATTTCAGTAAAGTTACTGCTTTTTTAATATTTGTATAAAAATAATTTTATTCTTCTAATGAGAATAATATAGCTTACATTTGCACAAATTTTAAAATTTAGTCATGACTAAAACAAAAAATATTGCAATTATTGCTCACGTAGATCACGGAAAGACAACTTTAGTAGATAAAATTATGTTTCACTGTCAGTTGTTTAGAGAGAATGAAAATAAGGGTGATTTGATTTTAGATAACAATGACTTAGAAAGAGAAAGAGGTATTACAATTACTTCAAAAAATGTTTCAGTTATTTATAAGGATACCAAAATTAATATTATTGATACTCCTGGTCACGCAGATTTTGGAGGAGAAGTAGAAAGAGTTTTAAACATGGCGGACGGTGTTTTACTTTTAGTTGATGCTTTTGAAGGTCCAATGCCACAAACAAGATTTGTATTACAAAAAGCCCTAGATCTAGGATTAAAGCCTTGTGTAGTTATTAATAAGGTGGATAAAGAAAATTGTACACCAGAAGAAGTTCATGAAGCAGTTTTTGACTTAATGTTTGAGTTAGGAGCTGAAGAATGGCAATTAGATTTCCCAACTGTTTATGGCTCTGCTAAAGAAAACTGGATGAGTGATGATTGGAAAGATGTTACCAAAAATATTGAGCCATTACTAAATATGGTTATAAAGCATGTTCCTTCACCAACAATAAAAGAAGGAAGTTTACAAATGTTAATTACTTCTTTAGACTATTCTTCATTTACAGGCAGAATAGCTATTGGAAGATTACAAAGAGGTAAGTTAACAACGGGGATGAATGTATCTTTAGTTAAAAGAGATAAGTCCATAGTTAAATCTAAAATTAAAGAATTACATGTCTTTGAAGGTTTAGGTAGAATTAAGGTAGAGGAGGTTCAACCCGGAGATATATGTGCTATAGTTGGACTAGATAATTTTGAAATCGGAGATACTATTGCTGATTTTGAAAACCCTGAATCATTAAAAACAATTGCAATAGACGAGCCTACAATGAGTATGTTATTTACAATAAATGATTCTCCTTTTTTTGGAAATGACGGAAAATATGTTACCTCTAGACATATTAAGGATAGATTAAATAAAGAACTTGAAAAAAATCTAGCTCTTCGACTTAACGAAACAGATAGTGCTGATAAATTTATGGTTTTTGGAAGAGGAGTATTGCACTTATCAGTCTTAATCGAAACTATGAGAAGAGAAGGATATGAATTACAAATTGGACAACCTCAAGTAATAATTAAAGTTATCGATGGTAAAAAGTGTGAACCGTTTGAAGAGATGACTATTGATTTACCAGAAACTGTTTCAGGTAGAGCTGTTGAAATGGTATCAATTAGAAAAGGAGAAATGTTAAGCATGGTTTCTAAAGGCGAGAGAATGGTTTGTGAGTTTCTAATTCCCTCTAGAGGAATAATTGGTTTAAGAAATCAGTTACTTACCGCAACTGCCGGTGAAGCAATAATGACACACAGATTTAAAGAATACAAGCCAGTTAAAGGTGGTATTCCAGAAAGGCAGAATGGTTCTCTTGTATCAATGGAAAAAGGAAAAGCTATTCCATATTCAATTGATAAATTACAAGATAGAGGTAAGTTTTTTGTTAATCCTGGAGAAGAAATTTATGAAGGGCAGGTTATTGGTGAGAATTCTAGAGGAGATGATATGGTTATAAATATTACGAAAACAAAAAAAATGAGTAATGTTAGATCATCTGGTGCTGATGATAAGGCAAAGATTGTTCCTGCAATCAAATTTTCATTAGAAGAGGCTTTAGAATACATTCAGAAAGATGAATATGTAGAGGTTACACCTGTTAGTCTTAGACTGAGAAAAATTTTATTAAAAGAAGTAGAGAGAAAGAGAAACAAGTCTATTTAAAAAATAAATAGTATTTTCATATTAAATAAAATATAGTACTATTTACTCTATAATAAAATACACTAAAAATTATAAGTCAGATTGGAACAATTTTGTTTCAAATTCTAGAAACGGTACTTTTTTGTTTCTAAGGGATTTTATGGACTATCACTGTGATAGGTATTTTGATTATTCTCTTCTCATATATAAAAAAGACGTATTAATTTCTGTCCTTCCAGCAAACTGTGTTGATGATCAGCTTTATTCTCATCAAGGATTAACTTATGGAGATTTTATATTAGATGAAAAATCCAAATTTCATGACGTAGTTAAGATTTTTAAAATTACTCTTAAATTTCTCTCAGACAACAATATTAAAACTTTATCCCTTAAACCAATTCCATCTATATATCACATTCTTCCAACTGAAGAGTCCAAATATATAAGTCATTTATTAAATTCTGATATCGTTAAAAAAGAACTGCTTTCTGTTGTTAGAATGAATAATTTATCTCTTTCCAAGGATAGATCTAACGGAGTTAAAAAAGGTCTTAAAAACAATTTAGTTATTACTGAAGTTGATGAATTTGAAGACTTTTGGAATAATCTTCTAATACCAAATTTGAATTTAAAACATGGCATCTCGCCTGTCCACACATTAAGTGAAATTAAATTATTAAAAAAAAGATTTAATAATAAAATCAGACAATTTAATGTTTATAGTCAAAAAAAACTAATTGCTGCTACTACAATATTTGAAACTAAAACAACAGCTCATGTTCAATATATATCTTCCAATTCAACTAAAAATACAACTGGAAGTTTAGATTTTTTATTTTCTCATTTAATTAGTGATATATTTAAGTCTAAGGAGTTTTTTGATTTTGGTAATTCAAATGAAAACAATGGTCAATTTGTTAACGAAGGGTTAATATATTGGAAGGAAGGATTTGGAGCAAAATCCATAGTTCAAGATTTTTATAAAATTAAAACTAAGAACTATATTAAACTAGACAATTTACTTACTTAATAAATTTAATTAATTTTCCATAACAATTTTCTAAAATAAATATTTAGTAAAAGAAAATGTATAATATATGTGGTAAAGTAGGCTATAGAAAGCCCAACAAAACCATATATACTAGTAAGAATTACTGATAAAACAACAAATACTATTGACCATTCTATTTGAAATAAAATAAAATCTGTGGTTTTGGCTTTAGCCACAAGAATATTTCCAAGTACCCAGCAGTTTATTTTAACTATATCACCAAGTAAATGAAATAAAATTAAGCTATTAATAAGTAAAAATTCATCTGTAAATAAAAGATTAATAAGCAGGTCTTTAGAAATATAAACACCTAATGTTATTATAACTATTATAGGAAAAGTAGTTTTCCATATTTTGAAAACTTCTTTTTTTAGTCCATTTTTTTCTAATGTTGAAAAGGTTGGAACTAAATAAAATTTAAACGTTGTAGTTAAAAACAATAAATAAATTGCCGATATCCTCCACATAGCTTCCCATGAACCGGCATAGTTAGAATCAAATTTGTCATAAATATAATATCTAACTATAAATGTTGCCGCGATAAGGCAAATTGGAGCTATAATTGCCATTAATGAAAATTTAGACAAATTTTTAAAATGTTTAATCTTAAAAATTGAATTAAGAAAATTTAATTTAAATGGTTTAAAAAAGAGACAGATTATTAGGGCTGTAAATAAAGTTATTATTGGACTTACTATTAAAGCGTAATATGCTCCAATGGTAAGGTAATTAATAACCAGAAAGACTAAAATACCACCAGAAATAATTGTAGCAAGTATATTAATTAAGACAAAAATCTTGATTTTTTTTAATCCATTTAATATGGACATTATAAATATTTGTATTGAAAAACAAAGTATAGAAAAACATAATATGTACTTGAACAAATAGTCGTTCATTTCACTAAATTCTATAGTTAAATACAACTTTAGATAATCGTAGGATAATAGAACTAAAGCAATTATTATAAATGAAGTGTAGAGATGTATTTTAAAACTAGTAGAAACAAGATCTTTAAACTGATTTTCTTTTGTATTTAATTCAGATGAGTATTTAACAGTTCCAGTTTCTATACCCAAAGTCCCCAAGGTATTACCAATTTTTAAAAAATCTTTTAATTGACCAATTAAAAACATACCATTTGTCCCAAGATACACTGCTATTATTTTATTAGTAATTAATTTTACTAATAAACTTATAGTTGTACTAGCTGCTGAGTATGTGGATGTTCTTATAAAATTCATTTGCAACTAATTAAAGTCTTTCCATTCATGAAATGGATAATTAAAAATATCTTTTATTTTTTTAACATCTTTAGAATAAGCTTGTTTTAAGTGATTTCTATATTCTACTTTTAAAGGCTTATATCTAAAGCTCTTTGTGCTCCAATCATTTATTATATTTTTCATTTTATTTTTTATTCCATCAATCAATTTTTTTGATAAAAAATATTTTCCAATTTTGGTATAATTCATTTTTCCAATGGATGACTTTCTAATAAAGTGATATAGCCATGGGTATTTTATTTTTGTTGTTTTATTAGTAGATATTTCAGCTATTGATTCAAGTTGGTTTATTTCTAAAAAATCAAAACACGAATTTACTGTGTCAAGTCGATTTGAAATTAAACTTTCAAGAGTAATTACTTTAATATTTTCAATCCCAAAATTATCAATAAAATGTTGAATCCATTTTGAATATAATCCAAATTGGAAATAATGTTTTGGGTAGTAATCGTATTCTATAATATCGGTATGATTTTCTGTATTAATAATGTCTTGTATATTATTACTTTCTAAACCTAACCCTTTCATCCACCAAAAGTGTGAAATATACCTGTCAATCGGATTCCGTAAAATAAAAATAAACTTTGGAGATTTTTTGTAATTGTTGTTAATGTTTTCAATAAAAGATTTGTAATACATATATGAGGTAGTTGATTCGCCACATATTTTAGATTTTTCAATAAATAATTTTTTATATTTTAACCAATCTTCTTCTTTATATTTTTCAAATTTTTTATTGTTCCAAAATACAGGTTCTTTAACTTTAGACATAGAAATGTCAGGGTGTAAATTTAATAGTTCGTGTAAAGTAGTGGTGCCTGACTTTGCAGCACCTGGAATAAATAAATTAGGAAAAAATTTACTTTTCATTGCTAATAGCGTTTAACCATTTACTCTCGTAAACGCCAGCGATATTATCATAACTGTGATGATCTTCTATGAATTTTCTGGCATTTATACTGATATTTTTAATTTTTTCTGGATTTTCAATTAAGTTACTTAATTTTTTTACCAAATAATTAATATCTGGTAATGCATTAATAGCTATAGTGTCTTCACTTGCTTCGTAATAATCTAGCCACTCTTTTTCTGCACCCGTAAATACAACCTTACCTTTAGCCATTGCTTCTAAAGCATTATATCCTTGATCATAAGCATATACCATATCTAAAAAAATATGGCAATCACTATAAGATTTTATATAGTCACTATATTTTAAGTCTTGAACTTCAATATATTCAACCCTATCTTTATAAGTTTCTTTAATTATTTCCATTGCTTTTATGAAATAATTGTTGCCTTTTTTAATCGAGTTCTTCTTATTAATTCCATGAAATATTATTACTTTATTTTCAATTTCTACAAAATCATAACTCAATTTTTTTAAGTTAACTGGATTTGGAACCATTCCTAAGTACTTTTTTTCTCCAATTAATGGAATATGGTAGTCTAAATCTGAACTAATAACTCCTTTGATATTTCTATAGATATATCTATGAAGTTTTTTAAAATTTGTATTGCTGTATTTCAGTATATGGTAGTAATTGTTCTTTAATACATTTTTTTCCAAGTATGGTGTTAGTATGGAATATTTAAATTTATTATTTAATGCATATTCAACACTTTTATAATCGACCCCAGAAGACAAAAGAAATAAGTTTTTGTTATTTTTTATTATTTTTTTAAGTAAAATAATTTCTAATCTAGGGGTTGTTTTAAAAGAATTCTCATTAATTAATTGAACAATATCATAGTCTTTTAAAGTATTTATTTTAAAATAGGTTTTAAAGCCAACTTCAATATCATTTAGACTAACATTAAATAACTTATCAATTATTTTTGCGAAAAACTTTAAAAATGAAATCTCAAAAACAGTTGACTTAATTAGAATATCTACTGGAAAATTTTTAAATCCATCACCTGTACCCAATAAAGTAACTGAATGTCCGTTTAATTGTAGACCATCTTTTAGAGAATTATGAAGTCCACTATATTCACCTATTAAAAGAATTTTCATTAATTTATCTACATTTGTTTCAAATATAATTTTAATGAGTAATGTAAACAACAAAAATATCAGTTTAGAAATATTAATCTCAACAAAAAATAGAGATAATCTTGACTTCTTAAATAATATTTTTATAAAAAATAATACTCATTCTAATTCTATATTAATTATTAATCAAACGCATAAAACAGATTTTTCTTGCCCAAAAATCGATAATATTAATTTAATTAATATAAATGAAATTGGTTTATCAAAAAGTAGAAATTTAGCAATTAATAATGCTAAATCTGATATATGCTTATTGGCTGATGACGATATATTATATGAAGAAAATTTTGACTCCATAATCATTAGTGCTTTTAATTTAAATCCCAGTGCTGATATAATTACCTTTAAGATGAATGATTTAAATGGTAATTCATTTAAGAATTATCCAATAATAAAATACCATAATAAAAAATCTTTAAGTTTTGTTAACTCTGTTGTTATTGCATTTAGAAGAAATTCTATTATTTCTAATAAAGTTTTATTTGATGAAAATTTTGGATTAGGATCAATATTTCAAACAGCAGATGAATATGTTTTTCTTAGAAATGCATTGGACTTGAATCTAAATATTATTTTTCACAATGAGGTTATTTTATCTCACCCTATTAACAGTTCTGGAAAAGATGTTGCAAGTGACAGAACTTTATTTGCTAAAGGAGCATTGTTTTATAAATACTATAATTTCTTATCTTTTCTAAAGTTGATTCACTATGTGTATTTAATGTTTAAATTTAAATATATTAGCTTAAATCAAATTTTAAATAAGTATTGGGTTGGAGTTAAAGGGATTATCAAATATATAAATGTAAATAATGAAAAAAAATAGCATTGATGATATTTACGAATTAGAGATACCTAAAATAATATCTCCAGAGGGTATGGGGTCATTATCTTTTGTTGAAAAAGAAATTATTCCTTTTCCTATTAAAAGAGTCTATTATCTGTATGATGTTCCTTTTAACGGTGAGCGGGGAGGGCATGCGCATAAAAATCTATTCCAAGTATTAATTGCACTAAACGGAAGTTTTGAATTATTACTAGATGATGGTAAAAAGACAAAGAAAATTGTTTTAGACAGTCCTGATATTGGCCTCTTTATTCCAAATGGTATTTGGAGAGAGATGAATAAATTTTCTAAAAATTCTGTTTGTCTAGTTTTAGCTTCTGAAGATTATGATGAAAATGACTACATAAGAAATTATCAGGAATTTAAAAAAACAAATAATTATTTTAAAGAGCATAAATAAGATAGTCTGTACAAGTCAAAAATAAATAAATTTGGATGTGACCCTTTTAAGTTTGATTCAATAGTTTTAGAAAACATGTTAATTGCCATAGAGGTTGTTTTCCTAAGTCCAAAAAAGTTTAATATTCTATAACACTTTAGGATAGTTATATCATTTTTATTTATCAATTTATTATTATTTAGGTGATGTAAATTCTTTAAAGCTTCTTTAGTTTTCGTTAAGAATTTTGAATTATCATCTAAGCCGTAATGAGTTACTTCGTTATCTATATGATTTATTGAAACTAAATTTTCTTTTAATAATGCTCCGAAAAAATAATCCATTCCATAACCATTTATATTTATGCTTTTGTTGATTTTATCAAAAATTACTTTTTTTACTAGAAAATTGGAAGATATAATGTATTTATATGGATTTTTATTTCTTTTAATACATGGTATATCTTCTCTTGATTTACCAAACAGATATCTTAGATTGGTTGACTCAATTTTTTTATAATTGAAGCCCCCAAAAACAACTTCAAATCCTTTTTTAATTTCATTTAAATAAACTTCTATAAAATTATTATTAAGTGGATTCACATCAACATCAATAAAAAGTAGCCATTTGTATTGTGCTTTTTGAGATAATAATTGTCGATTAGCAGATCGTCCAATGTTTTTTTTACTCTCAAAAAACTTACAATTAGTAAGTATATTAATCTTTTGATTTACTTCATTTAAAGCGGAAAAAGAAGCGTCATCTATACATATAATTTCAAAAACAATTCCTAGTGTTAAACACTCTTTTTCTAGTCTAGATACTAGATCATATGCATTATAGTTATAACAAGGAATTAAAATTGAAATCATTCGTATATATTTTCGACACTCATCCCTGTTACATCAATACTGCTTATAGATTTATTGTTACATAATAGTGTTTTATGTGGGAACTCTTTTATTAATATAAAATCATGTGTAGCCATAAGAATAGTATTTCCTTTTTTATTTAAATCTAATAAAAGCTGCATAATTTCTAAGCTTGTTTTAGGATCTAAATTACCTGTTGGTTCATCTGCAATTATTAAGTCTGGACTATTTAGTAGTGCTCTAGATATTGCTACTTTTTGTTTTTGTCCACCTGATAACTGATGAGGAAATTTATGAGTCAAATCTTTAATATTAACAATTTCTAAGACTTTATATATCCTGTCTTCAATTTTCTTTTTCCCTTTCCATTCTGTAGCTTGAAGAACGAATTTTAAATTATCAAAAACAGATCTGTCTTGAAGAAGATTGAAGTCTTGAAAGACTACTCCAAGTTTTCTTCTCAAAAATGGTATTTTCTTTTCTTTTAAATTATTAAGGGAAAATCCACCTACAGTTATTTCTCCTTTTTTCAATTCTAAATCTGCATAAAGAGTTTTTATTAGACTACTTTTACCTGAGCCTGTTTTTCCAATAAGATAAATAAAGTCTCCCTTATTAATATTAATATTAATATTTTCAAATATTATTTCATCTTGTTGGAATATGGAAACTTCTTCTATGTTTAATATGCTTGTACTCATAATATAAATATAATACTTAATTGTATTATTTTAGCAAAGAGATGTTTAAATCCTAATAAAATTATGAAAGATAAAATCGATAATATTTCAAAGTTATCTAAAGTTAATTTTAAAGAAAACAACTCTTTTTTTAATAAATTAAAGAAAAAACAACCCAAGCAATTTGACTACTTAATGAATAATCTTCATGACGAAGAATTCTCAAAAACAAATTGTTTAGAATGTGCTAATTGTTGTAAAACTACGAGTCCTATTTTTACATCTAAAGATATTTCAAGTATCTCCAAGCACTTACGACTTAAGAGTGATAAGTTTGTTTCCAAATATTTAATAATGGATTCAGACAACGATTATGTGCTTAAACAATCTCCTTGTGTTTTTTTAAATGAAGATAATAGTTGTTTTATATATGAGTATAGACCTAAAGCGTGTAGAGAATACCCTCACACAAATAGAAAAGATTTTCATAAGATATCACAAATTACTATGAAAAATATTGAAATCTGCCCTGCTGCGTTTAATATTGTTGAAAAACTAAAATTAAAATTAAATAATAGTTCTCCAAAATTAAGATAAAGTTTAACTTAGTTAGTAGAGTAAATATTTAGATCTAATTTTTTTAAAGTTAAGAAGACCTTTTGACCAAGATGATCTAATTTCTTTTTCTGTCAAATTATTAATTATTTGATCCTTTAATTTTTGAGTCCCAGAAAGTTTTATAAAAAAAGAATTAAAAAACTGATCCTTGTTTGAACTATTTTTATAACCATTAATTAAATATTTAAGTTCTATTTTATCAAAGTTATTTACTGAACTTAATTGTTCTCCATAGCAAATTAAACCATCGTTTTTTGGGCTACTTGATCCAGAATTAGGTTTAGGGGTGAATCTGTATTTATATATTTTGGTATCGAAAAATGGGCTACCGTAAATAGTAAATTGTTCATTAGTCCCTCTTCCTACGCTAACGTTTGTTCCTTCAAATAAACACAAACTAGGATAGAAATTAATTGATTTGTCATTTGGTAGATTTGGAGATGGTTTAATGGGTAAACTATATGTGGATTTTCTGTTATAATTTTTTATTTTAATTATTTCTAATTCACAAAATAAATTATTTCCCAACCAATTTTCTCCGTTAATCATAGTTGCATATTCGCCAATTGTCATCCCATATACTATAGGAACCTTATGCATTCCAACGAAACTTTTATTTACTAATTCTAAAACTGGCCCATCAACATAGTTAATATTAGGGTTAGGACGATCTAAAACTATTAAAGGTATATTGTTTTCAGCACAGGCCTTCATAACATAGTGTAGAGTTGATATATGAGTGTAGAATCTAACTCCTACATCTTGAATATCAAAAATCATAATATCAATCCCTTTTAAATCTTCATTTAATAATTCACCATATTTTCTTTTTTTTCCATGTAATGAAATTATTTCTAATCCAGTCTCTTTATCAACGTCATCTGAAATATTTGCTCCATTTGGTTTTTCACCTTTATATCCATGCTCAGGTGTAAATATTTTTTTTACTTCAATATTTAATTTTAGAAGTGAATCCACTAAATGAGTGTAATCATTGTAATCGTTGGCTAATGCTTTTGTTTTAGAATTAATTGTTGATTTGAATATTACAGAGGTATGATTAGCAACTATTCCAATTCTTTTATCTGATATAAGATATTTATATTCGTTAACACTCCCAGCTCCAACAATTATTTTATTTGTAGTTTTGTCACTATCAATAATTTCAACATTACACCAAGAGTTGTTAATTATTATAAGACAAAAAATAAAAAATAAACATCTTTTAAGCATAATTAATTTTGAAATTTGAATTTTTCTTAGCCAAACGAATTATAAGTACTAAAGCTTATAAAAGTAGTATATCAGCTCCAATAATAAAAATTGGAATTGTTGCAATTGCATTATCAGTGATTGTTATGCTTATTTCAATTTCAACAGGAATTGGATTACAAAATGAAATAAGAGATAAAGTATCTGCTTTTAATGGTCATATACAAATTTCAAATTTTGACTCAAATAACTCTGAAGAATCTATTCGTCCAATTAACGTTAGTATGGATTTATTACAAGCTTTAGGGTCTATTAATAATATTAAGTCATTAAACCAAATTGGATTAAAATTTGGTATAATTCGAACTTCAGAAAATTTTGATGGAGCTTTGTTTAAAGGAGTTGATAGCACCTATAATTGGAGTAACATTTCAGATTATGTAATTAGGGGATTCACACCTAATATTTCAAGCTTAACATCCAATGAAGTACTGATTTCAGATAATTTATCTAATAAATTAGATTTAAAAATTAATGATTCATTTCAAATGATTTTTTCTAGAAATTTAGAATCTAAAGTAATCATAAGAAAATTTAATATAGTAGGGCTATATGATTCAGGTTTTAATGAGATTGATGAAAATATAATTTTTGGTGATTTAAAACATTTAAAAAGAATAAATAATTGGAATAATAATCAATCTGGTGCTATTGAAATTTTTATTGATGACTATAGTCTTCTTAGTGAAACTTCAAGCATAATTTATCAATCAACACCGTCGAATTATAATTCGGTTAATATTAAGCAAAAATATTCTTCAATATTTGATTGGATTCAAATTTTTGATAAAAATATAATAGCAATACTATTTATTATGGTATTGGTTTGCTCTATAAATAT
>ENA-OQVM01005374-OQVM01005374.1-marine-metagenome-genome-assembly--contig:-NODE-5374-length-12341-cov-8.048271_pt1 | contig 12341 bp, 14 predicted proteins | sample MGYA00237776_ERZ505498 | MGnify/ENA primary metagenome ERZ505498 (study PRJEB26159, sample SAMN06265151) | marine metagenome | isolation source: Helgoland LTER site | place: Germany:Helgoland, sampling... | reverse complement strand
AAACGAGAACAAAAGTTCCTATTATCCAGAGATATACCCCTATAAAAAGGGCGTTTATTCTCCATATAACAAGTTGTGCATAATGCGAAAATCGTGCTAAAATTGAACATTTGAACTAAAAAAGCCACCGCACAAACAGCACATTTATTTTTTCCAACCGCAAAAAGCCAACGCTTAAAAAAATAAAAGAGCTGTTTCTTGCCAACGCTCAAAAAAACCATACATTAGGAAAATGCAAAGCGAAGAAGAAATTCTAAAAATAAAAAAAGTAAAAAACACCGCAGTCAGAACTGTGGTTTTACGACATCTTTTAAGTCAAGAAAAAGCACAATCTTTAAAGGATATTGAAAACGCATTAGCTTATACCGACAGAAGTTCAATCTTTCGAACTTTAAAAACTTTTGAGGAAAACAAAGTGATACACAGCATCGAAGATGGTTCTGGAATGACAAAATATGCGGTTTGTGCCAAAGGTTGCAACTGCGACCCAAAAGACTTGCATTATCACTTTTATTGTACAAATTGCAACAAAACATTTTGTCTTTTTGACCTTCCTGTTCCAAATATTAAATTACCTGAAAACTTCAAACTGCAACAGGCAAATATGGTCGTAAAAGGGTTATGCGACAATTGCAACAAATAATCTTTGCAATCGAGTTGCACTAAAAGGAATTTACATTTGCACTATTCTCAAAAACAGAATACGCAGATGACAAAAACATTTTTAACTTTACTTTTTTTCGCATTATCATTTATTTCTTTCGCACAGAACAGCGATATTTCTATTTTGATTACTGATTCAGAAACCAACGAGCCACTACTTGGAGCAACCATTTATTTTGAGGAACTTGAAAAAGGAGCAGTTACCAATTTTGACGGAATCGCAAACTTTACAGAAATTCCAGACGGAAACCATATTATCAAAATTTCATACGTAGGTTTCAAAACCATAGAAACAACTATTGAAATTGGTACAAAAAAAATCTTTTCTTTCAAACTTGAATCGGGAGGAAATGAATTGGATGAAGTCGTTATTCAATCTTCAAGAAGTACGCGAACTGTTAGAAAAATACCTACGAGAATTGAATTTATTGGAGCGGAAGAATTAAGCGAAAAAGCAGTAATGAATCCGACCAATATTTCAATGGTGCTTCGAGAAAGTACAGGAATACAAATGCAACAAACCTCGTTAAGTAGTGGTAACACCAACATTAGAATTCAAGGACTCGATGGACGATACACACAACTTTTGAGAGATGGATTTCCTTTGTATGGTGGATTTTCCAGCGGTTTGAGTATTTTACAAATTCCACCTTTAGACTTGCAACAATTTGAAATAATTAAAGGAAGTTCATCAACACTATATGGTGGTGGAGCTATTGCAGGTTTGATAAATATGGTTTCAAAAACACCTGACGAAGAACCTGCATTGGATATTATGTTAACCCAAACACAAGCTTTGGGAAGTACAGCGAATGTATTTTACAGTAAACGGAACGAAAAAGTTGGGATTTCTCTATACGGTTCTGGTCATTACCAAAAAGTGTACGACCCAGAAGATGATGGTTTTAGTAATTTGCCACAAACTACTTCTATTTCATTCAACCCCAAGTTTTTTTATTATCCATCCGAGGAAACAACATTTTGGATTGGACTAAATGGAACATATGACGACAGAATTGGTGGCGACATAACAAAAATTGAAAGTGGCGAAAATGGAATTCATCAATATACAGAAGAAAATATTTCTAAAAGGTTGAGCAGTCAAGCGGTTTATGAAACAAAGATAGATTCCGTGAGTTCATTAAACATCAAAAATAGCATCTCATTTTTCGATAGAAAATTGTCTATTCCCGATTTCAGTTTTGACGGTAAACAAACCAATACATTTACGGAAATTAACTATCAAAAAGCATCTAAAAAAACCGATTGGATTTTAGGTGCAAATTTGTACACATCAAATTTCGATGAAAATGATAATTCACAATTACAACGTGACCAAGCAGATGTTACGTATGGAACATTTGTAAATAATATTTATGACATTTCGGATAATTGGATTTTAGAAACTGGATTGCGAGCCGATTACAATACTGATTTTGGCTTTTTTCCACTTCCAAAAGTTTCATTACTTTATAAAAACGACAGCGGATTTTCAAGCAGAATTGGTGGCGGATTAGGTTACAAAATACCAGATATTTTTACCGAAGAGGCTGAATTTATAAACTTTGAAAATGTTCTCGCCATAGATAAATCAGCACTTAAAGCAGAACGGTCTTATGGTGTTAATTTTGATGTCAACTACCAAACGAGGTTATTTGAAACTGTAGGTTTTTCTATTAATCAGCTTTTTTATGTAACAGCAATTAACAACGGTTTGCTATTAAATAGTACAAATAACGGTTTGTTTACATTTGAAAATGCAACCGATGAAATTTTGAGTAAAGGATTAGAAACCAACATAAAGTTTACTTATAAAGATTTTAGATGGTTTTTAAATTACGCTCTTATAGACACTAAATTGAACTATTTGGCTGGAAATCCTCAAAAGCCTTTAACCGCAAAACACAATGCAGGAAGTGTGTTGATGTACGAATCTGAAAAATGGCGAATAGGTTACGAAACTTTCTACACGGGAAAACAGTTTTTGTCTAATGGCACAGAAACCACAGATTTTGTTACGATGGGTTTTGTGGCAATGCGTAATTTTAAATGGGGAACAATTTTTACGAATTTTGAAAACTTTACGGACAGAAGACAAAGCAGGTTTTCACCTTTGGTTTTGCCACCACACGACAATCCAGTATTTCCCGAAATTTATGCACCAACAGACGGATTTATTTTTAGCGTAGGAGTAATTATTAAACCTTTTGGAAACGAAGATGACGACTAAAATCAACAAAACGGTATTTCAAATCAGTAAGATGGACTGTCCTTCCGAGGAAAATCTAATCCGAATGAAATTGGACGAAATTCAAAGTATTGCGAATTTGGACTTTGATATTCCGAACCGAAAATTGACCGTTTTTCACAGCGGAGAAATTGACCAAATCGAAAAGTCAGTTATCGATTTGAATTTAGGCGGAAAGAAAATCTCAACGGAACAAACCGACCAAACAGAATTTAAAGAAAATGCAAACCAGAAAAAGCTACTTTGGTCTGTACTTGTCATAAATTTTGTCTTTTTCATTATCGAAATGACAACAGGAATTATCTCAAAATCTATGGGACTTGTTGCCGACAGTTTGGATATGCTGGCAGACAGTTTCGTTTACGGAATTAGCTTGTTTGCGGTTGGCGGAACGTTGATTAAGAAAAAGCGGATTGCAAAACTTGCTGGATATTTTCAAATAACACTTGCTATTATCGGATTTGTGGAAGTGATAAGAAGATTTTTTGGAGACGAGAAACTTCCCGATTTTTCGACAATGATTATCGTTTCGATTTTTGCACTTATCGCAAATGGAATTTGTCTTTACATTTTGCAAAAGTCAAAGAGCAAAGAAGAGGCACATATGAAAGCAAGTATGATTTTCACCTCGAATGACGTGATTATCAATTTAGGAGTTATAATCGCAGGAATTTTGGTAAATTGGTTGAGTTCGAGTAAACCTGATTTGATTATCGGAACAATCGTTTTTGTATTGGTAATTCAAGGTGCATTTCGGATTTTAAAAGTGAGCAAGTAAGCGGAATTGCCAACGCTAAAGCCATACACATTTACAGTCGCGCCATCCAAACTTCACCAAAACTGTAAAAGAGTATGACTTCTGCCAACGCTAGCAAGTTTGCGGAAAAGCACTATGCACAACAATGTATATAAAACATAGCTATTACAGGCTTTCCCAAAGGTTTTTGTGTGTCTGCAAAGTACGCCAAATTTTTATTTTTGTATATTTAGAAAATAAAAGTTAAACATAAAAAACAAAAATTCGGCTCGTGTATAATCCGAAAAGTTAGCGTTTATTTACACGCTACGTTTCATATACGGAGACGTTGTGGTGCATAAGATGAGACTAAATTTACAAATACTGACTAATGCCATTACTGAATACCGAAGTGAAGGAATGGAACTGATGTCCCGTTTAGGGAAGAAGTTTGGCTATGACATAAATAATCAAGAAGAATATGAGGAGTTCATTAGTAGAAGTAATACAAAGGTTCCTCGAAGTGGTAAACTTTCCGAAAGAGTTAATTATGCTTTCCACGGTGGTGAATGCGGTTTTCATAAGAGAAAAACACAACAAAATGTGGAAGTAATTCTTATCAACCCACCAAAATTTGGAAAAATAGATGCTTGGTTTTTGAAAGAGTTTTTGGATAGCACAGATAAATACAAGGAAATGAGTAAAGAATTGGATTGGCAGGAGTTAAAACCAATGATTAATGAACTATACCGAACAGGACAAGTTGAGGATATAAAATAAATTGATGGCTCATAAGAAAAAAGGACATTTAACAACTTCCCCTGAATGGGCAAAGCATTTGCGAAAGTATATGAAAAATCAATTTTGGCGTGGTGAACGGAATGCAGAAAAAACAATGATTCAATCTGAACTCAAAGAAATGCATAAAGGGCTAAATCAGTTAGTGGATGAAATTCTTTGGAATGATTGGGACCCAATAGGTGTGAATGATGTAGCCCCTAGAGATGAATATATGGATTACGTTCCTGAGATTTGTTCGTTGGTTATTCAAAACAAATCGATTGACAATATTGCTGATAGACTTTATAAAATTGAGACAGAAACTATTGGGGTTATGGGTAACAGAGAACACTGCTTAAAGGTGGCTAGTAAGATTATGAACGAAATAAATAAAAATACGACACCACAACAAGGTGTATAGTGCATACCCTTCGGGATACGCACCATACACAAAACGTTGCCAACAAGGCTAAAAAAACAGAACGGTTAGAAAAGGGCTGACCACCCATAGTGACAAACAAAACAAAAGTTTAAGGAATTGTTACCGCCATTCACAATTTCTAAACCTGATTTTTAACTCTGAATGGCATTAACTAAAAATAATAATATCATGAAAACTTTAGATTTAAACCAAATGGAATCAATCAACGGAGAGGGGTGCGGAAGAGCAGGTGGAGCTATGGCTGTAGCTGGTGGAATTCTGGCTATTGCTGTTATGGCTTCACCTGTTGGTGCTGTAGCCACAACTCTTGGTTGGGGATTAGCTGCTGCTTTTGGAGGTAGTTTTAGTGTTGCAGGAATTGGATGCGGTATCGCTGATATGCTTTCTTAATTAGTTTTAATAATACCCAGTTGAAAAATAATTTTCAACTGGGTATTTAAATTTTAAAAAATGAAAAACACAATATTTTTAACATATGCGTCAATTATACTACCCATAATGGGATTGATATATGATGCTCCTAAATCTATTAATCTTTTAATTAACGGTATACTTTTTATTAGTTCAATAAGTATGTTATTTCTTATTTATTTTAATGAAAAAGAAAATGATAAATTTACCCACTTGATACCCTTATTTTTAATTTATAACATATATAATTTCTTGATAAATCCTTTTTTAGGTATCATAGGTCTATTTATCTATTTTTTAATTTACAAAAATTATAAAAATGAAGATTATGATTTATCAAATTTAGATTCTATTGTACCAGTAAAATTTCTATTTTCAAAATTATCTAAGCGATACTATTTACTAATTATTTTATACTTCTCACTATTAATATTTTTGGCAATATGAGTAAATATGAAAACTACAAACTATTTTTTTTATCATTTTTTTTATCATATTTTTTATCATATTTCAGTACAATAATTTTAAACGTAGAAGATTTAGTTAAACAATCTTTATTAGATTACTTAACGAGTGAGCAAATAGATGACTCTCTAAATTTAAGAAGTAAATGGGAAATCTTAGGTTATTTAATTATTCCAATACTACTTTTTTTAAAAATGTCAATCATAGCAGCCGTATTAGATATAGGTTGTTTCTTTTTCGAACAGGAAATTAAATACAAGAAGCTACTTAATATAGTAGTTAAAGCAGAGTTTATCTTTTTATTAGTTACAATTTTTAAAACTGTTTGGTTTTATTTCTTTCAACCTAATTTTACTTTAGAGGATTTACAAAATTTTTATCCATTGTCTGCTTTAAATATTATAGGATATGAAGGCTTGCAACCTTGGTTAATTTATCCATCTCAAGTACTCAATTTATTTGAGTTAGCTTATTGGTTTGTTTTGGCATATTTAATTGGGAAAGAGCTTAATGAGAATACAGATAAAGGCTTTTCAATAGTAGCCAGTAGTTATGGTGTTAGCTTACTAATTTGGGTAATTGGTGTTATGTTTTTAACCTTAAATATGAGCTAATTAGTAAAGAACAAACTTATGAAACCAAAAATATCAATTATTATTCCCGTCTATAATTCAGAAGAATTTTTAGAGCAATGTTTAAATTCTGCAATTAACCAAACCTTAAAAGAGACAGAAATTGTTGTTATCAATGATGCTTCTACAGACAATAGCTTACAAATTATTAAAGAATTTCAGATTAAAGATAAACGTATAAAACTAATTGATTTTAAAAGAAACAAAGGGAACGGCTATGGTAGAAACAAAGGCATAAAAAAATCAAAAGGTGAGTACATTTTATTTTTAGATTCCGACGATTGGCTAGAAAAAAATGTTGCTGAACTCACTTACAAAAAAGCAGTAGATAGTAATAATAAAATTGTGGTTTTTGGTTATACACAACATATCGCTTTCTTAAAAAATGAAAAGAAAAATAAAGAATTGTATTTACCCTCTATTCAAGATGGAAGTACTGATTTTTTCTATTATTTTATGATGCACAGAAAAGGAATGTATTCCATGCCTTGGATATATCTATTTTCAAGAGCATTATTAATTGAAAATAAGATTGAATTTTCAGTAGGCATTTACTTTGAGGATATCATCTTTGTTACTAAAGCCTTAAACAGCATTCAAAAAATAGGAGTTATTAATGATACCCCTTTGTACAATTACCGTATTCGTAAAAACTCCATTACCCAATCTTTATCTAAAAAAAAGATAGATGATAATTTCACTGCACACGTATATTTTAAAGAGTATTTAGAAGCATCTGGTATTTTTAAAAAATATGAACGTGAATACCTAATTCGATTTTTAGTTTATTGTGTATTTTTAAGTTTTTGGGACTATTATAGAATGTCAAAAAAGCAAAAAGACGAAGAATTAGATACTTATATGAAAAGGATACGCAAGAGTAAACTCCTTTCTTTTAAAAATCTTCATCTTTTAGAAACAGCCTCTAAAGGGTTAGAAAAAAATGAAGTAAGAACGAAAAAATCATATAAAACAGCAATATTTATTTTATCCCAAATGAAAGTTAATTTCTTTGTTTTTAAAATAGGTATGAGACTAATCAGGTTTGGAATTAAAAGAAATGAGAAAAAAAATTAAATTTATCACAATAGTAATAATTGTGGGGTTATTTGGAGTATTAATTTTTTCATTGCTTTCAAAAGTAATGGAGAAAACAACTATTCAAGAGCGTATTAAAACCGTTCCAGCATTTACATTAAAAACCATAAACAATACTGAATTTGAAAATAATAATTTAACATCTAATATGCCTACTGTTTTTTTATACTTCAATAGTGAGTGTGATTTTTGTCAACATGAAGCAGAAAGCATTAGTAATCGTATTGATGAGTTCAATAAGATACAGTTAGTTTTTGTCTCTACAGAACCTATTGAAAAAATAAAAGAATTTTCAGAAAAGTACAATCTTCACAAACACATAAATATCATTTTTTTACAAGATGCTATTGGCAACTTTTCTGAACAATTTAATGCAACTACTATTCCTTATACTTTGGCTTACGACAAAAATCAAAAATTGATTAAAACACACAAGGGACAAATAAACGCAAAAGGAATTTTAAAAATTTTTGATAAAGAATAGCTATGAATAAAACAAACCTCTTATCAGAAAAACATTTGAAACAAGCCTTTGTTTTACAACATGACCAAAGCGATTGTGGTGTTGCTTGTTTATTATCTTTAATAAATCTTTATGGTGGTGACAGTTCTTTAGAAAAATTAAGAGAGTTAAGCGGTACAAGCAAACAAGGAACAACACTTTTAGGACTGTATCAATCAGCCAATAAAATAGGGTTTACAGCACAAGGAAATGAAGGAAAAATATCAGATTTAATAAAACAAAAAAAGCCATTAATATTACACGTAACAATTGAGAAACATATACAGCATTATGTAATATGTTATGGATATAAAGATAATGTGTTTATTATTGGAGACCCCGCAAAAGGCATTGTAAATTACACACAAAAAGAATTAGAAAAAATTTGGATTTCTAAAACCTGCTTAACATTAATACCTAATAAAAGCTTTGTAAAATCTACAGAAACAAAAAAATCTAAAAAACAATGGTTTTTAAATGTTCTAAAAAAGGACTATCGTTTATTAAGTTTTAGCATTTTACTTGGTTTAGGGATGGCTATTCTTGGAATGTCAATGGCTATTTTTTCTCAAAAACTAATAGATGATATTTTACCCTCAAAAGACATAACAAAACTTATTATGGGAGTTGTGTTACTTTGCTTTTTACTTTTAATCAATGTATTCTTTACTTCTTTAAGAACTTATTTTTTAATGTATCAAGCTAGAGCATTTAATAATAGAATTATTGACCGCTTTTATACAGCGCTTTTAAATTTACCAAAGCCCTTTTTTGATACTCGTAAAATAGGTGAATTAGTAGCACGATTAAAAGACACAGAGCGTGTCCAAAACGTAATTTCGATGCTTGTAGGAAGTGTAATTGTGGATACCTTGGTAACTGTTGTATCTTTGATTTTTTTGTTTAATTATTCGTGGCAAACTGGAATTATAGCTTCTGTGAGTTTACCCTTTTACTTTTTTTTAATATATCGTTTTAATAAAACTATTATAACTGCACAACAAGGGTTAATGCAATCTTACGCTTTTAGTGAAAGTAACTACATAACTTCTATGCAAGGTATTGCAACAATAAAAAGTAATAACAGGCAAACTATTTTTCAAAAAATTAATCAAATCATCTATGGTAATTTTCAACAAAAAGCATTTGACCTTGCGAAGATAAATTTAAGTTTGTTTGTGTTATCAAGTCTTTTCAGTGTCTTTTTTTTAGTCGGTATCTTAATTTATTCAAGTTTACAAGTACTCAATGAAAATCTACAATTGGGAGAATTAATGGCAATTTTAGGAGTAGCAGGTTCTTTATTACCTTCTGTTGCAAATTTAGCAATGATAACCATTCCAATTAATGAAGCGAAAGTAGCTTTTGATAGAATGTATGAATTTACTTCTATTAAAAAAGAGAATAAAGGAAATATAGTTTTATCAAATTTTAATTCTTTAGTAATTAAAAACCTTTCTTTTCGTTTTGCTGGGCAAAGTCAATTATTTAAAGATATTAATGTATCTGTTGAGAAAAACAAATGTATTGCTATTGTTGGAGAAAGTGGAAGTGGAAAAAGTACATTGGGGCAAGTTTTACAAAAATTTCATTCATTTGAAAGTGGAGAAATATTAATTAACAATCAACATAATCTTACCCAAATAAACACAAAAGACTGGCGAGATATCGTTGGAGTTATTCCTCAAGAAATCACCATATTTAGTGGTAATGTAGTATCTAATATTTTATTAGGCAAAGAAGATACACCTGAAAATATTGGAAAATTTTGTGAAGAGTATGGGTTTACTGAATTTATCAATAGTTTACCTCAAGGCTTTGCTACAATTCTCGGAGAAGAAGGTATTAATTTATCTGGTGGTCAAAAACAAATCATTGCTTTAATGAGGGTTTTATATAAGAAACCTCAATTAGTACTTTTAGATGAATTCACATCAGCAATGGACAGAAAAACAGAAAAATTTGTATTAGGATTATTAAAGAAACTAAAATCTGAATTGACTATTATTTTCATTTCTCACAGACTTCATTCTTTGCCGAAAATTGCTGACATAATTTATGTTTTGGAAAACGGAATTATAACTGACTTTGGAAATCACGAAAAACTTATGGAAACAAAGAATTTTTATAGCGAATTTTGGACAGAATTAGAGTATGACAGAAAAAATGAATAACGCCCAGTTGCCAACAATGTATAAAAATAATAGCGGTTTAATCGCTAAAACGAAAGTAAGTAAATATAAAAAAGGTCTGTGTTAAACCGAAAATTAGGTGCAAATAAATCCGCTACTATTCTTATACGAGACCGTTGTGTTTCATTCGGAAAAAGCCAACCGCACATTAAGCACATTTGGTTTTTGCCATCACACAATCCGACCCTAAAAAACCAAAAGAGCTTAATCTTCCCACCGCTCCCAATAGTTACGATTTTGACTTTCTTCTAGTCGGATACATGACTTGTTGCTCCTTGAACTGACCGATTTCTTCTCTAAGTGTCTGATTAATGTTTTGGATTAAATCATTTTGGAATTTCATTATTCCTAATAAATCATGCATTGCATTTAGATTTTCTAATTGCTTGTAAACAATCTCTTCTAAATCGGCTTTGGTATATCTTTTACTCATATCAATTGCTTTAAGACAATAATTAATTTTTACGAAAATACAATAAATTATTGTTTTGTGAAATTATTATTTGATATAAACGAAAGAAATTTGCATGAAACTATAATTTCTTGGAAATAGCAAGAGTTTTAGAGTATGTATATTTGCATCAAATAGCAATTTAGTTGCATGATGGATAAAATAAGTTACAACCGGATTAAAGCAGTCTTAGCTGAAAAAAATGTATCGTCTAAAGAATTAGCAAAGCATCTTGATAGAACAGAATCTACTGTTTCAAGATGGTGCACTAATGATGTTCAACCATCCGTAGAGGTTTTTTATCAGATTGCGATTTTTCTAAGTATTGACATTAGAGAATTATTTGTTTCAACAGCCAATAAATAATGATAACGCTTGATAACGAAATAAAGGAATCTTTAAAATCAATTAGTAGTGAAATACTAAATGGAACAAATCATAATAGGAATGAATTTGCAAGAAAAATTCTGAACTATCCTGCAATGATGGTTCCCTCTGTGCAGGAACCAATTATTAAAAGTTTATCAGAAACGTTTAAAGGAGAAGTGTCATTATTAGACCCATTCATGGGAGCTTCTAATACACTCGTGACTGGAATGAAATATGGCTTAAATGTCTTTGGACAAGATATTAATCCTCTCTCTGTTTTATTGAGTAAAGTTAAGACGAGATATTATTCGAAGGATAAATTAAAAGCCACCGAAGAATCAATTAAATCTAGAATAGAAAAAGATACTTCGGTAAAAAAAGAAGTTCGTTTTCACAACATTAATAAATGGTTTAAGAATGATGTTCAAATAGAACTTTCAAGACTTCATAGAGCTATAAGACAAGAATCTAATTTAGAGATAAGAAGGTTTTTATGGGTGACATTGGCAGAAGTTATTCGTTTAACAAGTAATGATAGAACATCTACTTTTAAGATGCATATCCGTTCAAAGGATGAGATAGATAACAGAAATCTTTCTCCAATAAAATATTTCTTCTCTATCTTAAAAAGAAGCATTACAGATTTAAACGATTTCTGTTCAGTTCTTGCGAGTAATGAACTCATTAAAGAAGGTAAATACATTAAAGACGTTGATGTTGTTTGGGGAGATTCGTTAAACGCTATTGATACAGAAAAATCCTTTGACTTGTTGATTACATCACCTCCTTACGGTGATAATCAAACAACGGTAACTTACGGGCAATTTTCTTACCTACCATTGCAATGGATTCCTCTTGAGGATATAGACGACAAAATCACATTTGATTATTTAAAAACCATCCAACATATTGATTCAAATAGTTTGGGAGGGAAAATGATTGATGATTTTTCTCAAAAAAAAGAAAATCTATTTCAGAAATCAGAAACCATAAAACAACTATTTGACATCTTCAATTTAGATGAACAAATAAAAGCGAAAAAGGTCATCAATTTTATGCATGATTTAGATAAAACTATAGACAACTTATTGATGAAACTAAATAAAGGGGCTTATATGGTTTGGACTGTTGGGAATAGAAACGTAAATAATCAAATAGTGCAAAATGATAACATCCTTATAGATTTATTGTCATCAAAAAAAGTTGAATTAATTACGGATTTGGAAAGAGATATTTTAAGTAAAAGAATGCCTTGTAGAAATAATTACTCAAACACTATGAGCAAGGAAAAAATTTTAATCTTTAAAACTCCTATTTGCTAATGAGTAAGTATCATTTTGATATTACCCCTC
>ENA-OQVM01005370-OQVM01005370.1-marine-metagenome-genome-assembly--contig:-NODE-5370-length-12345-cov-4.120395_pt1 | contig 12345 bp, 10 predicted proteins | sample MGYA00237776_ERZ505498 | MGnify/ENA primary metagenome ERZ505498 (study PRJEB26159, sample SAMN06265151) | marine metagenome | isolation source: Helgoland LTER site | place: Germany:Helgoland, sampling... | reverse complement strand
TTACTGGTTAATTTTTTACCAAATTGTTTTTTACTGGTTAATTTTTTACTAAAAGGGGTTTTACTGGTTAATTTTTTTTTACTATTTAATAAAGTATTTAACATTTTATCAGTTAGTATTTTTTTACCTGTTCTTTTTTTATTAACATTCGTTTTTTTTATAGAGTTAGGCATATATATATATTATATTTTATAATATATATTATATTTTATAATATACTAAAACCATATATGATATCATAAAATTCCAGGATAAACCGTAGTTTGAACTAATGTTAATATCTTTATTAATTAACTCGTTATTCCATTTATAAGGACTAATTGAAGGCTTACTTGCACCATCATATATATATTCTTCTTTATTTATGGTAATAAAACAACAAAAATGAGATTTTTTGGTATCTCTAATTAATATAGAGTCCAATATAAATTTATTACCATTTTTATCCGTTATATATTTACGTTTATTATCTATTTTTTCATTATCTAATATTCTTACCCATAATATATCTTTTTTTTTATTTGTAAATGTGTTATTTAATTTGTATTCGCTAAACAATTCATTTCCAGATACCCAACAATCTTTGTATCCATCAACATGAATATAATTTAATAATGCTTTTTGATATTTAAATGGATTTCCTAACTCTTTTATATCATATATATTTTTATCCTTGAACTTTTTTGGAATATCGTTAAATATTCTACTAATTAAATAATTAGTATTTAATAATTTACCTAAAATATGACCTTCTAATATTGCCTCTATTGCTATATTAAATAAAAACATTGTTTTATGTAGTTTAGGTTTAATTTTTTTTAATCCTGGAATATTACCACTTATCATATATTGCCTTATATATTTATTAAATTTTCTACCTTTATCGCTTATATAATGAATTACAAGGCCAGTATTAAACCAACAATTCGCATACGATTGTTTTGGACCGTTTAAATTAACTGGATTAATTAAATTATATTTTGATAAATTTTTTATAAATAAATTTATTGATTCTTTATTATCGTATTTAACACATTTACCATTAGGTAACTCTATAATAGGATTATATAACTTATCTAATATTTCATGTTTATTTACTAAGATATCAATATTCATACATTTTATTATTCCTGTAAATATATCATATTTTATACTATTTCTACTTTCTATTAAGTATTTATTTATTGAAGGTATGTAACTTTTATTTATAATTGATTTTTCATTTATAATAACCTTTTCATTATTTGTATTATTTTTTTTTGTTATATTTGTATTATTATTTTTTGCTATATTTTTATTTGTATTATTATTTTTTGTTATTTTTATGCATCTATTTTTTTTATTTTTTTTATAACCATCTTTACATTTTTTTACAAATCTACACGTTTTTGGATTAAGTATTTTATCTTTAATACATTGTTCCATATATAATAATATAGATAATTATTTAATTTATCATAGTTCATTTGTCATTATTCACCTTTAAATTATTGACCCGGTTCAGGCCTTGATTCATCTACTGGCTCTGGTCGTCATCTCGGCCTTAACAATACTCATATGTGAATGATAAGCTTCTTTAATTTTCGGGAAATTTCTTAATGCCTTATTCATTTCCATCTCATCACAATTAAGTTTTTTTTTAATTTCTTCTATTAATTCATAATACAAGTTTTTGGTATTTATCTATAGATCTTTGCACATTTAGAACTCCGATTTTCTTATAAATTTTTATTTTCCTGAATAAAAAAATGGTTTATTATGTTTAAATAATATTCTTTGTGATAAATGTAGTCATATGTTACGATATATAAAAAAATATAATTAAAAGTATTTGAATAATAAATATTTAATCTGTATTATACCATTACACATAATAATCTTTTTATGTGCCTACAAGGACATAGACAATTATTATTAATTACTTTTAAACTTTGGGTATCCCAATAATCGTATATTGTTGAAGGTGTATTATATTGATGTTTTTCACAACATTTACAAGGTTTTAAAAAATTGAAAATATCTTTACAAAATTTTAAATTTGTTTTTAACTTTATGTAATTCTCCATTATTTCATGATTATCATAATTATATAAAATAGTCATTGGTCTATTTCTATTTTCTATTTCTAGAAATTTATATATAAATAAGTTAACATTATTTATACGATTAATACAATTTTTATTTTTATGATCTATATATTCATATATTATATAAATAATTTCATTTGGAATTCTTCTTTTAAGATGATAAGGTATTATTTCCATTTTAATTATTTATTAAATAATATTTTAAATCAATTTTATAATCCACTTGACCCAAAACCATTTTTACCTCTTTCAGTTATATTTAAATTATCAACCAATACAACATAGAAAGGTTCTAATGTATTTGAACATATTTGCAATAATCTTTGGTTTTTAACAATTTTAGTATTACATTTACAATCAAAATACGCACCTATATTTCCTCTATAACCACTATCTATTATACCTACATTATTCGCAAGTCTAAAATTTGTTTTTGAAATACTTGACCTGGGATATAAATAAAATGCTGTTGGTTTATAATTCTTGAATTTATTATCTAATTTATCATCCTTTTCTTTAGAAACTTCATACATTGCACACGATATTTTATAATCAATAAAATAGGTTGGTTTATCAGTAATACATTCTACAGGGTTTAATAAATCAAAACCAGAATCCATATAATCGTTATTTTTTAATTTTTCATTATGTTCATCCACTTTTTTTTGATATTCTTCTTTTAATTTATTATCTTCAATACAGATATACAAAATTTTATTCATTAATGTATATAATATTAATTTTTTATATTACTTTTTATATATGCTTACGTATTTTATTGTATTATTTATTATTATTATTATTATATATACAAATATTTATAAAGACATTGACCCTATTTTAGAGACAAAAATTAAAATTTTTAATACTATTTCTATTTTTTTTATTATATTATTATTATATTTGTCTATTTTACACGGGTTTAAAAATGGTCTTTTTAAAACATTTATTATTTGGTGTATTTTCGTTATTGCAACACCTATACCAGAAGCAGGACTACTTGTTTCGATTCCTTTAAAAAGAATGTTAAATATTGAATTAGCTATAAGTCAAATAATGTTATCAATAATTGCTTTATTTTTTATTTTTTATTCTTATATTTATTTTAAAAATTATTTGAATAAAGATACTTATGGTAAATTTATTATAAAAATTATTGAATTTGGTGAGTTTTCTATTTTTATATCTTCTATTATAGCATCTATATCTATGTCATATATAATTGATATTTTTCTTACACATATACTTATAAAAAAAATTAATTTTATTACTTATAAAAATTTATTTGTTTTAATTATTTTTGTATTTTCATTTTTATATTTTTTTTATTCTTTAAATAAAATTTATAATGTTACTAAATTACCATTTTCATCTATATAATAAATTTTTTTTACTTTGTAGTTTTTTTTTTTAGATATTATATCAATACTTTTTATACAATTATCACAACATCTACTCTTTATTAATATTGTTCCTGTTTTATTTGTTGTTAATACAGCCAAATTTATTTCTTTCTCTTTTTTTTGTTTCGGTAATCTTAATAACGCGTCTACTTCGGCATGTATTGTTCCATGTTTTTGTGTTGTCTCATATTTATTTATTCCAGCGTTGTAAAAGACAATACCTTTTATCTAATACTAAGCACGCCATATATGCTCTTCCGTTATTAGCATTTGAAACTTTTCCTCTTTTCGGAGCATATTCTTTCATCATTGAAATTACAATTTCTTCCTTTTTTAACGGCATTTAATACATTATACATTATTTTTTTTATATATCAATTTTTAAAAAATAATGTATTATATTTTTCATATTTTTCTGTATTTATATTTATATTATAATCGAGTAAATTCAAATATTCAATTTCTAAATTATTTAAATCTTCTAAACTAATACCACCTATTCTAGACCAATATAAATTACTATAATAATCATCGTCGTAAAATTTAGAAAATATCATTATACTTATTAACAATAATCTATGTATATTATATATTGTTAATTTTATAATTCCTTTATCTATTAATATTTTTAGATTTATGTAAGATGATAAATAACATACATTATTACATTTTGAATAATTATATATTCTTAACATATAATCTTTTATACTTATTTCTGGTATATATATACAATCAAACCTTTTTGATATTTTTGGGGGTTTTATTTTTTTTTCTTTTTTAAACATCAATATATTATATGGAGTCATAACCATTGTAAAATCCATTATTTTCAAATAATCTATTTTATTTTCAAATAATACTATATTATTTTCTTGTAATAGTTTTTCATATATGACAGATAGGTTATTAATTATCAATTCCATTACTATTTTTTTATTTTCTTTTATTGTTTCAATTTTATTTTTTCAATTTATTAATCAACTTTTTCCATTTCATTTGTCTCTTCTTGTGCCTCTTCTTGCGTCTCTTCTTGTGTCTCTTCTTGTGCCTCTTCTTGTACCTCTTCTTGTGTCTCTTCTGAATACCCCATTCCAATTTCTAGAATATTATATAATTTTTTTGTAAAATTATTCGTATCATTAATGGTAAATCCAGACGATAAACAAGCAATATCATATAAAAGATAAACTAAATCTTTTAATTCATCCTCGTTACGATTATTTTCTAAATTTTTTTTCAAACTTTTAACAATATTATGATCTTTATTAATTTCTAGGATCTTCTTTGATGTCTGTACCATTTGATTGTTTAATGCTTGTGCCTTCATAATACGTTCCATATTTGCAGAAATACCATAAGAACCTGAAACAAGACAACAAGGTGAATCAACAAATCTATTACTTAAAACTACCTTTTCTACATTATCGTTTAGATATTCTTTCATCTTATTACATAATAGGTCGTCGGTTTCATTTTTGTCTTCTTCTTTTTTTAATTCTTCTTTTGTAACTGATAAAAATTCATAGTCTCCATATTTTTTAAAGTTATTCATCATATATTCATCAATTGTATCTACTAGATATAGAACCTCATAACCCTTTTTATTTAATCCTTCTAAAAATACTGAATTATTTACAAACTCAATACTTTCTCCAGTAATATAATAAATCTTATCTTGTCCTTCTTTCATATCTCCAATATATTGTTCAATTGATTTTAATTTATTACTTTTATTCGTATAAAATCTTAATTGTTTTCCTAACTTTTCTTTAATGTCATCACCTTCTTCGTATACACCTAATTTTAGATTTTTTGAAAAATTATTATAGAACCCATTATAAACCTCTTCATTACTAGACATTTCTTCTAATAATTCAATTGTTTTTAAAATAATCTTCTTCTTCATTATCTTAATCATCCTATTATGTTGTAATATTTCTCTTGATACGTTTAATGGAAGATCATCCGTGTCTACAATACCATGAATAAAAGATAACCATTCAGGAATTAAATCCTTACAATTATCCATAATATATACTCGTTTTACATATAATTTGAATTTATTTGTTTCTTTATTCATTTCAAAAGGTGGATGCGAAGGAATATATAGAATACCTTTAAATTCTACTGTTCCTTCTGCTGAAAAATGCTTATAAGATAAACAATCTTGATAATCATTACTTATATTCTTATATAATGATTTATATTCATCATCTGTTACTTCTGACGATTTTTTACACCAAATGGGTTTGTCCATATTTAAAATTTCCCACTCTTTTACTTTCTTGGATTTACCGTATACACTTACTTTAATATCGTATGTAATAAATTGACTATGTTTTTTTACAATAGTTCGAATTCTTTCTTCTTCTAGATATTTAGTTTCTTCTTCCTTTAAGTGTAGAAGGATTTTAGTTCCTCTCTTAAAATCTTTTACTAATTCTGTATCTACTACCTCTGAGATTGTATAAGTCCCACTTGCAGTTGAATCCCACATATAAATATTATCACTATCTTCACTTTTTGTAATTAATTGAACTCTGTCTGCTACTAAAAAGGCAGAATAAAAACCTACACCAAATTGTCCAATCATATCCGCTTTTTTTTCTCCTTGTTCCATTTTCTCAATGAACTTTTTTGTTCCAGAATTTGCAATAATACCAATATTGGTTGTTAATTCTTCTTTTGTCATTCCAATACCATTATCTTCAATTACTAACATTTTAGTATCCTTATATGGAGTAATATTAATGTAATAATCTTTTACATCCTTTACGTTATTTTTTGTTAGATCATTGTGTCTCATCTTATTTAAAGCATCAGACGAATTTGAAATTAATTCCCGCATAAAAATTTCCTTATTACTGTAAAATGAATTAATAATCAAATTCATTAATTGACTAATTTCTGCCTTAAATTCATGACTTTCATTACCCTTTAAATTAATATTTTCATACTGGTTCTCTTCTACTTCTTCTTCTTCGCTATCGTTTTCTACTTCTACATCAGTTACTTCATCAACGCTTTTTACATCAGTTACTTCATCAATGCTTTTTACATCAGTTACTTCATCAATGCTTTTTACATCAGTTACTTCTTTATCTTTAATTGAATTATCAATATTACTCATGATAAATATATATTATTATTATCTTTATATTATTTTATTAATATAAAAATTTATATATATGTTATATAATGAATGAATTGTTTAATAGAATGCTTTCATTTTATTCACAATATCAAGTAAAAAATATTATTCTTTATAATTCAAAACATAACAAATTTGTAAAAATACAATCAATCAAATTAAAAAATAGAATAATTTTGATACCAATAGATTGTATTCATTATTTAAATACATGGACAAATTTTAACAATACCTTCTTTTTTTTTTATGGAGACAAAGATTATTTTACTTTAAATAAAACTACTAATACTTATTCTATTAAAAATATACCCGCAAAAATTAATAATTATAGTAAATATTTATTTATTATAATTAACGATTTGGTTTTTAATATAATTAACGAAAAGGTAATCTCTAGAAATATAAATGACGTTTTTAATATGTTTAATAATTGTAATTTAAACGTTCATCAAGAAGGTGCAGGTAATGGGAAAACATATGGTATATGGAAATCTATTTTAAATAGCAATAAAGAAACTTTTATCATTCTTACTAAACAACATACTGCTAAAAATGTTATTTATCAAGAATTTAAGGAACATATTAAACGCAGAGAATTACATATTCTACCTATTGAAAATATTACTGAATATAATACTGAAAAACAATATATTATAAAATATAATAAATTTAATAAAAATTATATGGTAGTTATAGGAACAATAGATTCTTTTTGTTTTAACCTTACTTTCTATGAACAGAATTCAACAAACATTTTTAAATCTATACTTAATGAAATTATAACAAATGGTTGTAAAAAGATTATTAATAATACTATGAAATATGGTAACCAAGATATTTTTATTAACGGAAATACTGATTTATGGATAGATGAAGCACAGGATTTGTCTCCGGATTATTTATTAGCAATATGTTCTCTTATAAATGAGACAAATGTTAATGTTCATATTGTCGGAGACAAATTACAAAGTCTTGAACATGATATTAACTTTTTAACATCTATTGAAAATTTAGAAAATGTTAATATTTTTAAACCATTTAATATTAATAGAAGAATTAAAACAAAAAATATGCACAATCAAATAAATAACATAATTAATTTTGATAAATATAATCTACCATCTATAAACATTAACCATGAATTATTTTCATATAAAAACAGTTTTCAAATAATTGAATCACCTATAATATATAGTAATGATAATGATATTATTAAAGTTAATAATTATGTAGATAAATTATTAACTTATCTAGATAAAGAAGTAAGTTTATATAATTATGTTCCGTCTGATTTTATGTTTATTTTTCCTATCATGAAAAACAATATTTTAGCTACTGAACTTGAAACAAAATTAAATAATTATTGGTTAAAAAAATTTGATAATATTAATTATGTCAATAAACTCAATGACTTTTGGAAAAATCATATTTTAAAAGATTTTAATCAATATGTTTATTTACATAAATATAAAGAAGGAACTACTATTAATACTTTAGAATCTGTAAATTCTACAAGGATTATGTCAATCAGATCTTCTAAAGGAGATGGTAGAAAGGTCACATTTGTTTTAAACTGCACAGAAACATCTATCAAATTACTAAGTCACGGCGAAATCAACCTGATTTATGAATCATATTTACACGTAGCAATTACACGTGCTAATAATAAAATTTATTTTGCTCTTCATGAAAATAATGATGATATTCATAGAAGATTTGGTAAAATTGGACTAGTTAAATATAAACCAATTATTAAAAATTATATTAATCTTGATGATATAAAACGCTTTATAGAATGTGAATCTATAAATTTAAACAATTTTACATCTTCAAATTATGTTTCTAATAATACTCCTTTTAAACATTCTATTTATAAAACAACTTGTTTTTTTACTATAATCAATTTGATTCAAGAACAAAATAATTATAAATTTTCACAACTAAAAATAGTTTTAGACAAAATTAATAATATTACAATAATACCTTTTATTCCAAACAAGTTCTATACATTTATAAATGAATATTCTAAACCATTGGACGAATTACCCTTTTTGCCTCTTTGCGACTTGTCTCATAAAGATTTATATAAAGGATATTATAATATTATTTATGACACAATGATACGGGTACAAAAAAATAATGATTTCCCTACCAATATATACGAATGCTTTATATTTAATTATATGATTTCTTTGTTTACCTATAAACATTTTAATCCAATATCTCCAAGCGAATTATATAAAATTACTCATTTATATCATAAATCTAATATACCATACGATTCTATAAAATATAACTGTTGTAATTTATTTACTAATTTAAACGAATATTATGATAACATTACTTGGAATATTAATAAATCTATAGAATATTCTGGAAATAATTATTTCACACTTAAAAAAAATAACTTTTATTTAATTGGATATAATGATAAATACGTTTTTCATATAATTTTTAAAGAAGATATAAATTCTTTAAATTACAAAGATTTGTGTATTGATGTTTTATTGGAAAGATTTATTATTACTAACCCAAAGGAAAATAGCTTTTTTATTAACGATAAACTCCGTTATTATGGAAAAAAAATAAAATCATATATTTTTAATATGAATACTGATACATTTATCAATTTAGATTTAACAATTGATATTAAAGAAAATTTAATGTTTTCTATTAATGATTATTATAAAGAAAAAACAAGAGATATATATCAATATATGAGACAAATTATTGATATAAATGGTTTAGATATTATATATTTAATATCACAAATGAAAGATTACCCATCTTATATTATTGATTTTTTTAATGAAGTAACTATCGAGACAATTAATATTATTTATTCTAATTATAATGTATTTAAAGATTTAATTGAAGAAAAATTGTTGTTATATTCATCATTATATATTCAAAATTTATAGTATATAGTTTATTTGGTCTTTGAATTCCTAACTCTCTTATGACTTTTTATAGACAATTCTATCATGTTACCTCTAATCATATTTGGGGTTTCATATGGTGATTTATATTTTATAAAATTGTATAAATTATCTTCAAAATTTGATATAGAACATTGAACTCTTCTCTGATACTTACTATCCACCTTTGGATTTATTTTAATTAAACAATTATTATCTTTTTCTAATTCCTTTTTATATTTTAAATATTTATTCTTTTCGTTATAAGATACTTTCCCTTTTGGAATATTTTTTATATATAAATCATAATCTTTTATTTTATTGTAAGTTAGCTCTCCAAATAATAATTTATGACATTCTTTATTATAATCTATTTCATAAATATTTTTAATTATTTTTTCATTAGAAACTTGGTCATATTTAATAACTATTATTGTATTCGTTTTTAAAAAATCGTAATCATAAAATCTTAATATATCACCACAACATATTGTGTTAGAACCTGTTGTTTTTATAGATACATTTTCATTCATATTTAATATATTTTTACTATGATGGATGTCATGAATATATACACTATTATTTTCTTTTGGTAAATTAAATATTTTACTTCTAATACTATTTTCAAACGTAAAACCGTGCATCTGTGATTGCATATTCTTAAACATTTTATTACTATATTTTAATACAATTGAATATCAATTTTATAAATACGTATTCTTAATTACTCTAAAATATTATTTTAATTATAATATATATGGATGAATTACTTTACGTTATTGTTGGATTTATAACAGGGATTTCTGTTGGTTCGGTTGGTATAGGTGCTGGGAGTTTATTAATGCCTCTTTTAATAATGTTAGGAGCATCTGTTAAAACAGCAGTAGCTACAGGTCTTGCTATACAATTACTTCCACAAAGTCTTCCAGGACTTTGGTTATATTACCAAAATGGACATTTTGATATGAAAATATCTTTTTGGGTTATTATAGGTTCATTAATAGGAACAACTTATGGTGCTTATCTTGTAAACTATAATATTTTTAGCGAAAAAGTATTGTATATAGTTCTATTTATTATGATGGTTTTATCCACTATTTTTATAGGTTATGACCTTTTTAATAATAAATTTAAATATATTGTTCATGAGCATTATTAAATTTTATCTTTTTTATTTTATCTTTTTTTATTTTTTATTTTTTTATTTTATCTTTTTTATTTTATCTTTTTTATTTTATCTTTTTTATTTTTTTATTTTTTATTTTGGCCATCTCTCTCCCTCAATGTCCTTTTTTTTGGTAAGTTTCAAAAGGTCATAAATACGGTGTTAATATTATTATTTAGGACATAAAAACATTATACATTATGTATTATAAAATAAAAGGTCAAAATGTAATAATAGTATTAATTTTATTAATTTATTTTACTGCTATTATGTATTTATATTTATTTAATAAATATTAATTATATGTCAAAAGTAAGTCAAAAGTAAGTCAAAAAGGTCATAAAAGTAAGTCAAAAGTAAGTCAAAATATAATATTAATGTTTGTTATTTGTTAAGAAGTTATATCTTCATAACATTTTTATTTTTTGGTTATTACAATTTATATTGATAGTTTATTCATAATCCATATTCGTTTCTTTAAAAAGTTTTGCAAATTTTATAATCTATAACAATTATTACAAAATTTCTTTATTTTTGTATTAGAGTATTTGTATTAGAGTATATTATTCATAAATTTAAATGGAATAACATTGTTAAAATATTAGATATTGTAAGCATTGTTATGGATTATATTAATGGATAAAAAATATACAAAAACTATAGAGAATGTGACCAGTGTTAAAAATTCATCTATAAAAGTGGTGTTTTACAAAGTGTAATAACTTTTTGTCTCATTTTTTTCGGTGTAAAATTATATAGACTTTATAACAGATTCAGAAGTTTCTAATGCTCCCTCAATCCAAGCTTGTTTTTTACTAAATGCCTCTCCACATATATATATATTATCAATAGGATTAATCATTTTATTATGTATTTCTTCTGAGTCATAACCTGGTTTCCAATGATGAGCACCTATTTCCCAATAATGAACTTTAAAATAAGTTGGTTGTGGAATATTACCAAATAAATTATTTAATTCATTACTAATTAACGACTTTATTTTTATATCATTCATAATTTTACCATTTTTATCCTTAAAACTTTTTATGTCATTTCCGTCTGTATAAGATATCATTATCAAACCTTTTTCATAATCTATTGGTATTATTTGACGTAAAAAACTATTTGTAGTAGTTCTTCTAATAGAAGAAAACCATACACCATTATTTCTTACAGGATATTTAGCATATATTCTAAGCAATTCCGCATTATATAAACATTTTGTATATTTATGTATAGGTTTTAATATATCGAATTGTTTTAATTGTTGTCCCTTTATTGAAAAAACTACCTTTTTACATTTATATACTTCTTTATTTGTCTCTATTAAAATATAGTTTTTTATTTTTTTTACATCTATTACACGCGTATTATTAATACATATACCACCTTTTACTTTTATATCTTCTATAATTTTATTACAAAGTTCTGATAAACCATTTTGTAGACAAAAATATTTGGTATTTACAAAATCTATAGAGAATGTGTTTAATGCATCATAAGCATTCATTTCTTTAATTTCGGAATAATAACCAAATATATCTATCATTTTATTTGTTAATTTAATATCATTACAATTATTCATAAAATCATATAATGTCATACTTTTTAATTTAGATTG
>ENA-OQVM01005369-OQVM01005369.1-marine-metagenome-genome-assembly--contig:-NODE-5369-length-12345-cov-7.303309_pt1 | contig 12345 bp, 10 predicted proteins | sample MGYA00237776_ERZ505498 | MGnify/ENA primary metagenome ERZ505498 (study PRJEB26159, sample SAMN06265151) | marine metagenome | isolation source: Helgoland LTER site | place: Germany:Helgoland, sampling... | reverse complement strand
ACAGTCTCCGATTAACGGCACTGTCCAGCAACTCGCCATACATACAGTTGGTGGCGTTGTGACACCAGCACAAAAATTGATGCTAATTATTCCCAGAGATAGCTCCCTAGAAGTTGAGACGTTAATCTTAAATAAAGATATTGGGTTTATCAGTGAGGGGCAAATCGTCGAGATTAAAATCGATACTTTTAACTTTACTAAATACGGCATGATTGGTGGCGAAATTACACATCTTTCAAATGATGCTATTCAGGATGAAAATTTAGGCTTGATTTATATGGCCAGAGTATTGATAGACAAAAGTAGCATGTGGATTAACGATAAAGAAGTGAATCTATCGCCGGGCATGGGTGTAACAGTCGAAGTGAAGATAGGTAAACGCCGGATTATCGAATTTTTGTTGAGTCCGCTATTGCGCTACAAGCAAGAGAGTATCAGAGAGAGATAATATTTATATATACCAAAAACAGGTAGTGAATATGAAGAATTCAACTTGGGCAATATTATACTTGGAAGTCCAAGTGGTCAGTTTAACATGCCTCATGATTTGATTATGTTAATCAAGAAAACATAGGAATAATTTTATGAAAATTAAATCAATCATATTTTTAATCGTTTTATTAACTATAAGTGGGAGTGAGAGGGGAAGTAAAGGGGATTTAGATTTCTTCAATAACAAAATTCATCAGGAGTTAAAAGAAAGTGAACAGGCAATTATTCTCGCTTCAGAGTTAACAAGATTCCCATGGGATAAACTTTGTTTTGAAAGAAAGGATTCTTTAGAGCTTAGTTTTCATATTAAAGATAAAAAAGTGATCTTCAAGCTTAATTATGAAGACTATTTTGTTAATGAGGCTTATGTGAAAGGATCATTAGATGATAAATGCGTAAGTAGCCATGACCGTTTATTGATCAAGAAAATGTATGCCAACAGATCAAAACCAATTGAATTTTTCAAAGAGCATAGGGAGAAATAAGCTGTGCCTGATCAAGTAAAGAATTAGATTGAACAAGATTATTCGGGAAATGGATGGGGGTATAAAGAGTTATTAAGCAGTCAACGTGTTGATCCATAGCCATTCCGACAGGCTTTATTCGCCCTCAATTTTGCTACAAGGACATTTACGACTAGGAGGTTTTTAATTATGCGCCGTTTATTTATTATCGCTATTCTTTTGTTTATGGCTGGTTGCCAAAAAAATGGTTTTCATTCTGAAGATAAGTCAACCGATATCCCTACCTCATCTGTCACCCATCCCAATAAACTCGATATTCTTGCCTTGGCTGAGCAGCAGCAATTTGATCAGCTTGAAAGCTATTTCACTCGGCTCTATGCGGCGGTTAATGCTAAACAGGTTAATGAAGATTGGCTACGCCAAGCGCATCATGCTTTCTACAATTCGGACCCTGAATTGCAGCAATATTTAGATAGCTGGATTACTAGTTACCCTAATTCTTATTTTGCTTTTTTAAGCCGCGGTATCTATTGGATGCGTCATGCTGAGCTGAGTCGCGGAGGGGATTATTCGAGTAATACTCAAACGCGTCAAAAGCTCGGCATGGATCACTACCAGCAAATCGCCTTGGCGGATATTCATAAAGCAGCTGAGCTCGATACCAATGCCTTTTTACCCTACAGTTATATGGTGTCGATAGGCCGTAGTCGGCGCGATAAAGACGCTTATTTAACGGCGCGTTCTGAGGGGCTGGCGCGCTTCCCTGAATCGTTTATTTTGCGTAACGAGATTCTATTTAGCCTGCAGCCAAAGTGGGGCGGTACCGAAGGCGAGCTGGATTTATTTTTAGATGAGACCTCTCGCTACGCTAAAGTTAACCCAGAATTGCAAAGCCTACTGGGTTATAAAGATTTGATTAAAGGCGATGTTATGAAAAATGACGATCGCCAAGCCGCCATTGCATTTTATGATGCCGCGATAGAGTGGGGCGGAAATGATTATATGTATTTTAGTCGTGGTAAAAATCATTACTATAAAGGTGATTATCAGCAGGCTTTGAGTGATTTTAATCGGGCGTTAACGTTTTACCCACAGCATTATCTTTCTTTACGCTATAAAGCTTGGGCGCTGTATAAGCTTAAAAAATATAAGCAGGCTATAACGATATTTGAGCTTGCGCTACAAATTGATAAGTTGGCACCAGGCGCTAATTACGGTTTGGCGTATACGCTAAGTTCGCAAGGCCGCCATCAAGAGGCTGTTAAGTATTATGAGGCTTCGGTGAAACATTACGGGGCTTATAAGGCTAAAACTTTATCGAATTACGGCCGAATGCTGTTATGGAACTTAAAAGATTATGAGCGAGCAGCTGAGATACTAAAAAGAGCAACGGAGGTTAACTCTAAAAGCCCTTCGGCTTGGTATAACTATGGTATTGCCTTAAATCATTTGCGCGACTGCGATGTTATTAGTATTCATAAGACCTATTTACAGTTATGTAAAGGTAATAAGCGTTGCAGTAAGAAAAACAATGAGTGGGTGAGTCAAAATTCGGCTGCTCTAATCGGTAATGGTACCTGTAAAGATCAGCCGATGTTTTTGTATTGATTCTTGTAGATTTATCCGAGACAGAATGCGTAACGATTTCGATATCTGGGACGGCGTAGTAGGAGGATAGATTTCGCATGAACTTTCTTCAAAAATTGAAAAGTATCTGTCCCTGCATATCATTACCCGTACATGAAATATATGTAGTTCGCAAAAAATTCACAATGGGATACACGTAGGGTTCTTAATCTATGAATGCCATAAAAACTAAAAATCTTAGGGATGTTATAGGCTCAGAGTATATTCTGGTTGAAAAAAACAAGCTTGTTTTATCTTTGTGGGTAATATTTGCATGGTCATTTTTTTTCTTAATATTAAAACAGTATTTTTTTCACCCTGATAGTGATTTTGAAATATGGCTTAAAGTGGGTTTCGGTTTATTTTTTTTCTCATTTCGACAGTATTTACTTGGGTCTTTTTCAGAAATGGATTGTTTGTAATAGCTGTTGGTGAAGGAGGCATATATTACGCGTCTAGTAGGGAAAAAAATGAATTCATACATATTCTTTGGTCTGACATAAGCCGAGTTGAAATCGAGAATGATGATGGTGAGATTTTAATTGTTTTTAGTGTGTCGAAAAGAAATATGACAGAATTACCTATACCAAAAAATGGATATTTAATTGAAAGGAGGCGCTCACTCTATGAAGAGGGAGAGGAATGGGAGCTTGGAATGAAGATGGGATCTCGTAATGAAGCAAAGAAAACGTTTGATGAGGCACTTAAATATTTTACGTGAAACTGGAGTCAGATTGATACTCCCCCCGGTTCCAGGACAGTGTTGTTTGCTGCGCGCCTGCAAGGCGTCCCGTAGGGTGAGCGAAGCGAATCACGAAAAGTGACTGGCATGTCGGGCCACCCCCGACGACCTTGAACTTAAAACTTAAACCAAAGAAATAAAAATCCAAAATATAAGAATGCTATCAGATAGAGTTTAAAGATCTAGATTCTGGCTATCGGGCCACCCCCGACAATTTCTTAAATTAGAACTTAAATTAAAGCCCACATAAAACCCCATATAAAACCCCATATAAAACTCCCTCCCCCGCAATTCTCAGCAGATTATGTTGTCAATAATTAAGTGCTTACCATTGGTCTGGCGATATTTAAAAGAAATAAAACCCATAAATTCGCAGCAATACACCAAATACAGCCTTAATCCAAAAAGCACCCCAAAAAAACATCACAGCACAGGTAGGAATTTTTGTACCTCCAAACGTCATATTTAAAGGTCTCGTATTAAAAAGGTTTGTATTGAAGAGACCGCCCAAAGCCATATTCATAAAACTCAATTAAATTGTATTAAAAACAACGGCATGCCATGAAACGATTCAGCCAAAAGCTTTTCACAGCCCGCCGGTTTTTTACACGGGTCACTAATCATGAGTGAGCGACAAGATAATAAGAGTCAAAGCGCGCGTGATGATTCGCGTTTGTTAATGGCTTTTGAAAAACATCACAGCGCTTTAAAACGTTTTATTGCGCGCTACCTCAACAATCATCACGACATAGAAGATGTCGCCCAAGAATCTTTTCTGCGCGCCTTTCGTGCGGGCATGGACTACAAAGTCGAACAACCTAAGTCTTTTCTTTTTCGTATCGCTAAAAACGTTGCTATCTCAGAGTTGCGGCTTAAGTCTCGACAAATCACCGATTATATTGAAGACCAAGTGGGTGAAGATGCGCTCAATAATCAATGGTCATTAGAAGATGATGCCATCGCACGAGAACGTTTAGCCACACAGTGCGATGCTGTTGCATTACTCGCGCCGCAATGTCGGCGTGTTTATATTTTACGTAAGGTTCATGGTATGACCCACAAAGAAATTGCTGAACGTTTAAGTATCAGCACTAAAACCGTAGAGAAACATTTGTATAAAGGTATTGCCGCATGCGATAGCCATATGCGTGATGCACTAGAGCAAACCGGCGAGAGCGGCAGGGATCAGTCAAACTCTATTACTGTTGATTCCATCTCTAAGGAGGGGCATAGCAATGGATAATATTCATCAATTTGAAGACCGCGCAACGCTGGCACATGAAGCTCGTGAATGGCTAGTGCGATTGGATAGTAACGAAGTGCCTAGCGTAGCCGAAAGGCAGGCATTACAAATGTGGTTGTCGCGCAGTCCAGCGCATCGTCAAGAGCTAAAACGCATTGCCGAATTTTGGGATAGCTCTAACGTACTTACCGAGTTGCTTATTCCAATGCATCAAGTCGCTACTGCTCAAGGCACAGATAATAAGCAGCGTTCACTATCTATAAGTGCTTTATTGGGTCGTTTGTTTTTCTCGGCACGCGGTGGTGCTGTTGTGGCAGCTAGCTTGTTAATGGTGAGTGTTGTATTTCGTGGTTATATTTTTACGCAGCCTTTAGATGCCACCAATGGCATTTATGCGGCAGCCATTGGCGAGATGCGTGAACAGGTTTTAGTGGACGGTTCCGTATTGCAAATCAATACCGATAGTCAGGTAAATGTTGAGTATAGCGAGGGTGTACGAAAAATTCGCTTGCTGCGTGGTGAGGCGCATTTTGATGTGGCGCATAACAGTGAGTGGCCCTTTGAAGTATATGCCGGTAAAGGCATTGTTAAAGCGGTAGGAACCGCGTTTTCAATTCGGTTAGAAGAAGAACTTATTAGCGTGATTGTTACAGATGGCAAGGTGGATTTGGCATCTACGCCCACGGCAGCAATGCCTATGCAAAAAACCATTGGACGTTTAAGTGAGGGGCAGGGTGCATCATTCAGCCATCAGCCCGATGCTAAGCCGCGTTATATGTTGGCGCAAAAAGAGATAGATAGGCAGTTGTCATGGCGCAAGGGTTATTTGGTTTTTGAGGGTGAGCCGTTAAGTGAGGTTGTTGCCGAGCTTAATCGTTATCTACCGCTTAGAGTAGAGATTATTGATAGTGCATTGAGTAACTTACCCATTGGTGGTCGTTTTAAGGTTGGCGAATTAGAGGCGTTATTTGATGTATTAGAAAGCAGTTTTAACGTACAAGTCAGTCGTTTAGACGACCAACACGTACAACTATTTCAGAAAAACAAAAAAGAATAACAAGGAATGAAAAAACTTTTCTATCACAGGGGGGAATTTTCTCCGTTGAGGCGACATAACTTTCGTAAGGCCGTCGTGAATGCCAAACAAAGCAAAATATATTGCTGGCAGCACGAAGGGGAAAGCACGATTAAAGTGTTAATGCAGCAGCTGTTTTTTATACGTCCTTTAGCAGTAAGTGTACTTTTATTAAGTTTACTGTTGCTGAGCGTAAACAGTTTTGCAGGCGATCATATGCGTTTATATGAGATAGATATTGCTCAGCAAGATGTTGCCAAGGCGTTAACACGGTTGTCTGAACAAGTAGACGTGCAAGTATTTTTTCCCTACAACCTGACGAAAGGCAAAACAGCAAACGCCATAAAAGGCAATTTCACGGTGCTACAAGCACTTGATCTTATGTTGAAAGGTTCTGGACTCCACGGCGGTATTTCAAAAAACGGCGTACTGACAATTTCTTTAGGGGAATTGAAAGGCGATGAAATACTTAGGGGAGATAAAAGCATGTTGAAAAGTAAAAAGAATTTATTAGCAGCTACGGTTGCGTTTTTTGTTGGGGTTGGTGGTGTTAATGCGAGTTTTGCGCAGGGAGATGAAGGCGCTAAACAGCGATCGGGAATGGATGAGATTATTGTTACAGCGACTAAGCGTGCGCAAAATATTCAGGATGTTCCGATTAGCATTCTTGCACTTCAAGGAGACGACCTGGTCAACCAAGGCATTAGTGATCTTCAGTCTCTTTCTCTAGCGGTGCCGGGTCTTTTAGTTGTGGAGTCTGGCATTCAAAGAAGAATATCCATACGTGGAATTGGTAATTCATTTGGCAGCTCATCCTTAATAGGCATGTATCTGGATGACGCCTCTGTTGCTAGCCTTCCTGCCTATCAGATTGATCTTCGGATTCATGATCTAGAGCGTGTCGAAGTACTTAAAGGGCCACAGGGCACTTTATATGGTGAGGGCTCAGTGGGGGGGACTATTCGTTACATTACCAATGATCCACAACTAGATGCTTTTGGCGCCGAAGCCAGCTTTGATGTATCAAGTACCAAAGACGGTGACCCGTCACAGGAAACTAAAGCGATTATTAATATTCCGCTTATCGACGACAGTTTGGGTTTACGCGTGGTCAGTCAATATATTAACTCTGGTGGCTGGATTGATCAGCCTGCCTTGGATAAATCCGATATCAATGATTATGAATTGTATAATGTTCGCGCAAAATTACTCTGGCTGCCCTCAGATAATCTGGAAGTCAAAGCCACAGCCATTGTGCACCGTAATGATACTGGCGCACTAACTACTGGCGAGGATGATAGTGGTAACTATTCTCAGGCATTTGGAGCGCCAACTACTCCCTCTGGAGAAGCTAATTACGATGTTTATAGTTTATTGGTGAACTATGATTTAGGTGATATGGCGCTCGTCAGTTCCACAAGCTATTTAGATGCAGACCATCAAATAAATAATACTGGCTCCGAGTGTTGTTTCCCAACAGGCACGCCTGGAGAGTTTTGGCATACGCTGGTTACAGAATCTAACTATGCTGCTGAGATCTTTACGCAAGAACTGCGCCTGAGTTCTAATGAGTCCGATCCTTGGTTTTGGTCAACAGGTCTATTTTATAAAGACGCTACTCTGTTTCCTGGGTCTTTCGAGGGAGGGTTATTTGGAGTTCCAGGTGGAACCCTAGGTACAGATATCTTTGCTTTTGGAGGCCCTAGTGGCTTCCAAGAAGAGCAGTCCCAGTCATGGGCTCTGTTTGGTGAAACAAGCTATGCCGTAACCGATCAACTAGAGTTGGGTGTCGGTTTGCGCTATTTTGAAGATGACCGACGGTTTCGAAGAGGCGTAACAGGCACTTTTCAAGAAGACACCTTTGATAGTCTAAACCCCAAAGTTTTTGCCAAATACGATATCAATGATGATCTAAATGTCTACTTTAATGTCGCGCAAGGCTTCCGAAGTGGTGGCTTTAATGGTGCGGGTCAACCACCTTATGATCCAGAAACAGTATTGTCTTACGAGCTAGGTTCCAAAATGTCGTCGAGTGACGGGCGATTAAAGGCCGATGTGGCCTTGTTCCATAGTACTTACGAAGATTATCAGATTGTCGGGGTCATTCCGTCTCTGGGTTTAAATGTCACATCAAATGGCGGTGAGGCGGAGATTCTTGGTATCGACTTGTCTTTGGTTTGGTATGCCAGTGAGCAGCTAGAGCTAGGTTTTAATGGTAACTATATGGACACGGAGTTTACCGAAATTAATGTGACAAGCACCAGTCATGCCGTAGGTGACGCTGTCGATCTAGTGCCGCAATACGGCTATAGCCTCTGGGGGAATTATGCCTTTAACTGGTCTGATCAGGCCGCCGGATTTATTCGTCTTGACTACAGTGAACAAGGTAAATCCAATTATAGAAATCGGTCATTTGGGCCCGATTACAGTGATCAATCGGACGTGATTGAAATGCTTAATATGCGCCTTGGCTGGAGCTATGATGATTGGTCTGTTGACTTATATGCGCTTAACTTACTGGATGAAGATGGTTTTGTTGGCCCGTATGAGATTGAAAAAGGCGCTGCGCGTCCCCGCCCACGCACGGTGGGTCTCAAGTTAGGGATTAAATTCTAAAAGTAGACCTAGTAACGAATCAAACGCAAATAGCTTTGGAGTTTGATTCGTTCCCCATTTTTTAGTGAAGGCTATTTCTTGCTTTACTGACATCTCAAAAAAAACAGCTCTCCCAATTGGTATTCTGCACTTTGCTACCAGCGATCCCATGTGACTACGACTATGATTAAAAATCACAGTAATACCGACACACTTATTCATAACGAGAGCACGCTGACTCAAGGGCAAGCATTGGCTTATAGCTTGCCGCTTCTATCGATATCTTTTTTATTTGGCCCGATTAATATTCTACAGGGCATGTATGCCAAACACTTTGGTTTAGCACTGACTACTATCGCCACAGTACTTTTGATAGCACGCTTATTTGATGCGATCTCCGACCCAATAATTGGTTACTGCTCCGACCGTTATTATGCTCGTCGAGGTCATCGTAAACCTTTTATAGTTGTGGGAGGCTTGCTATTTGTTGTGGCTAGTTGGTTTTTGTATGTGCCCCCTTTGGATGTGAGTGGAGGCTATTTCTTAGGATGGTTTTTAGCGTTTTACCTTGCTTTCACATTGTTCGAAATACCCCATTTGGCCTGGGGTAGTGAGTTGGCTAGTGATTCTCAAGAGAAAAATAGAGTGTATGGCCTTCGCTCATTGTTTGTTTTTATTGGCGTATTACTGTTTTATATAATGCCTCTGCTGCCTTGGTTTGAAACCAACGAGTTTACACCCGAAACATTAAAGTGGTCAGTGGTTGTCGCCGGATCGCTTATGTTGCCTCTGCTGTATTTTTCTATCAAAACAGTGCCTGACACGCAAAAATTACTGCCCTTAAAAACTCAAAAAGAAAGCCTGCGAGCGGTATTGCAGGCCACTTTCACAAACAAACCTTTATTGGTGCTTACTGCGGCCTATATTTGCACGGGTTTTGGAGCCGGAATGTGGTTCACTCTACTGTTTATTGTTGTTGATGCCTATCTCGGACTAGGGGCTCAATTTGCAATGGTTTATGCCATTAGTTTTGCCATTAGCATACTCTCATTGAGGCTCTGGTATCTGCTCGCTAACCGCTGCGGTAAACAGGTGACGTGGGTAGTGGCCATGGTGCTCGTAATGTTAGGTTTAATCGGTTGCGGGTTTTTATCGCCTGAAAATACAGGTTGGCTGGCACTCTTATTTTGTATGACGCTGATAACGAGCGGCTTTGCTTGCTTCGTTACTATGGTGCCCTCACTACTGTCCGATATCGTTGACTACGGTACCTGGAAATTCGGCACAGATCGCGCGGCCACTTATTTTTCCCTCTACACATTTATAAACAAAGCGGCGGGAGCCCTCGGTGGTGCGCTAGGGTTAGCTATTTCTGCTTGGGTTGGGTTTGATCCCACGGCAACCACACATAATGATATGGCTATCTCTGGTGTGCGCTTTACCATTGCTTGGATTCCAGCATTATTTATTTTCGTATCAATATTTTTTATCGCTCGCGTTCCCATTACGACTCACCATCATGCTGTGATTCGTCGTCGGTTGGATAGTCGATCTGTTCGAGCAGCCACAACAATGAAGAGCCCGTAGTATCAGTCGATAAAACCATTGTTGAGGGAGTTTAGCGTAATCGAACTCACCCAAAATATTGATTTTATAGCCCTGAATTTTCAACATGTAAAAAGGTAATCGTAATGACACTCAATCCTGACAACAACCAGACTGTAGCTACCCAAACTATGCTGTCCCGATATCGTCGTGCTGAAGCGGTGGAGCAGCTTGCCAACCCAATGGCATTAAATGCCCAGGTACGGCCCCATTGGATAGGTGACAGCAATCACTTTTGGTATACACGCACCCGTGACAGCAGTACAGAATACAGACGGGTTAGCGCAAGTGCAGCTACGAATACAGAAGCCTTTGATCACAAAAATCTTGCAGCGGCTCTAGGTAAAGCAACGGGTGAATCAATATCAGAGTCCGCCTTACCTATTAGTAATCTTAAGTTTGGCAAGGCTGCTGTTGTTAGCTTTGATGCTTTTGATAAACGGTGGCAGTTCGATGGCGAACTTAAAAATATTGAACGCAGCACTTTTCCCCGTCATTGGCTACTATCACCCGATGGCAAACAAGCGGTCTTTTTACAGGACCATAACCTCTGGTTACATGACCTAGAAAGTGGCACTGAAAAAGCGCTAACCACAGACGGTGTGGAATATCATAGCTACGCTATACAACCTGAAGGTCGCAACCTAGTCGATGGCTTGGGTGTACCAAAGGACGCTATCACAAGCCCAGAAGCGATGTGGTCACCGGATAGTCGTCAACTACTCACAGTGCAGTTAGATGAACGCAAGGTCGGAACCATGCCTTCAATTCTTTATGTCCCTCAAGACGGTACAATGCGACCTAAAATAGTTGAGAATAAATATTCGTTATCCGGTGATAAGAATATTGCTGAATATCGTTTCCTGATCATCGATATAGAGTCTGGGCATGAAATAAAAGCTGACTATGCGCCTGTTGAAGATTCTTTTATTTGGCACGGGGTATTCAGTGGCAATCGCGCTTGGTGGTCAGGCGATAGCAAAACAGCGTATTTTTTGGATATGGCACGCGGTCAAAAATCTGTGCGCGTTGTTGAAATGATGGCTGACACTGGCCAGACCCGCGCGCTGTTTGAGGAGCATGCCAAAACCTATCTTGAAATCGGCCATGGTTTTGAAGCTCCCACGGTACTAATTCCTATCCTTGCTACGGATGAGCTGATTTGGTTTTCACAGCGCAGCGGTTCTGCTCATCTTTACCTCTATGACCTTAAAACCGGTGAACTTAAAAACCCCATTACATCGGGTGACTGGAGTATACGGGATGCCCTCTATTTTGATGCAGACAATCGTGAAGTCATTGTTCAAATCATGGGCCGTGTGGAAGGTCGCGATTATTACTACCGGGAGATCGCCCGAGTTCATGTGGACAGCGGAGAAATGAAACTCATTGCCTCAAGCGATCATGATTACGAGATGTACAACGACTATGGCGGGCCAGGCAGTCTGTCACCTGATGGGCAGTATGTTGTTGTCACTTATTCCCGTGTTGATACTGCGCCAGTAACAGAGTTGCGTAACAAAGATGGCGACGTCATTCTGACACTAGAAACAATGGACGAAAGCTACCTGCCTGAGAATTGGCAATGGCCTGAGCCCGTCAAGACCATTGCAGCAGACGGTAAAACACCGATCTACGGAGCGATATTCCGCCCAACAGACTTTGATCCAGAAAAATCCTATCCTGTGCTAGATTTTTGCCACAGTAATTCTTTCTTTGCAGCTGTTCCGAAACATGCTTTCTCGCTTTTTTATTATGAAATAGCAGCGGCCCTTGCCGAGTTAGGGATGATCGTAGTCATGATGGATGGGCGGGGCACATGTTTCCGCGATAAGGCATTTCGTGATTATGGATACGACAACTTCCAGGAGAATGGCGGTATCGTTGACCGTGTGGCTGGAATCAAACAACTTGCAGAACGGTATCCCTACATGAACTTAAATCGTGTCGGTATTTTTGACTTTGATGGCAGCAATGCAGGTGTTACTGGTTTGCTGGCGTTTCCTGATTTTTATCAAGTGGGTGTAGCGGGCTCTATCTACGACCCCCGGTTGGTCAAGCAGGGGGAAGTTTATTCGGGTTTGACCACAGAAGAGAAACGCAACCAAGTCGTAATTTGGGATGATGTTATCCATAATCTCAGGGGAAAATTATTCATTATCACAGGTTTGCGCGACAAATACTTTCACCCCAGCGCTACCTTCCAGCTGACTGATGCTTTGATTAAAGCCAACAAAGATTTTGAGCATTTAGTGCATCCCAATGGAAGCCATGCTTGGCGTCAAATTAACAGCCGCCGCCGTATATGGGATTATTTAGTTAGGCATTTGCTTGGGGATAGCCCCCCGTCAGGTTTCAAATTAATAACGGGATTTGAGATGGTTGCACCTGGAGAAATAACGGAGATAGTCTCGGATGATATAGAGAAAAAAGGGTCAGGCACTTTTAAAAGGGATTCAATATCGTAATTGATGAAGTTTAGCTTTTTGATTTGTTTTATCGA
>ENA-OQVM01005367-OQVM01005367.1-marine-metagenome-genome-assembly--contig:-NODE-5367-length-12351-cov-7.047499_pt1 | contig 12351 bp, 12 predicted proteins | sample MGYA00237776_ERZ505498 | MGnify/ENA primary metagenome ERZ505498 (study PRJEB26159, sample SAMN06265151) | marine metagenome | isolation source: Helgoland LTER site | place: Germany:Helgoland, sampling... | reverse complement strand
AAAAGAGAAGTTCTCCATTTAGCATCAACACCGTTCATTGACAAGAAGAAAAACACAGATGCTGCCATCATAGCCATAGCTCCAAGCCAGAACGTAAATCCAGTGCCATCCGTAGGGACAGACATTGCAATAAAGTTTAAATAATTCATATTTGTTATTTTAAAAATTAATAGTTGAGGGCTAAAATACTAAATATTTTGTAAATCAATAAATATAGAGACTAAAAATTATGAAATTGATAGCTTTACCCTTCTTAAATTACACATAAAATAAAAAAAGAACCTCAATTAGAGGTTCTTTTTTTAGCTGCTTTTATAATTATCGTTTATTTTGACTTAAAAGGTAAGTAAGGATTCTTTATAAAGTTAAATAATGTATTTAAGATAGTCCAATAAAACTTATATAATGCTAATGTAACATACATTTGAGCTAGTATAACTGCTACTCCAACAAAATTCCAACCTGACATTACTAATCCAGCCCATGTCCAGCTATCAGCAGAAGCTACTGCACCACCTTCAGTCCAATTATAGAATCCAGTAATTATACCACCAACATATTCAAGACCGAACATAGCCATGAATGCTTCAGTAGCACTTGCTACAGTTCCATACCCCCAATTCATCCAAGACATCATACCTGCATCATATGCAGTATTAACGTCAACGGTTGTGAGCCAAGTAAATGACATTGCGATTGCTCCAAATAAAGCTATCATTGCAGTTACTGTTCCAAACACTTTAATGATTGCCATTGGGATGTCATAAAAAATAAGTCCTACAGTATCACTTTTAGAATCAGCTAATCCTTCGCCTGCAGATCTAACTACTTGAGCAATTGGAAATGCTGCATAAGCCCATAAAAGAGTTGAAACCAATGTTGTAGCAACGTCCATTCCTTCACCAACTCCATTGTTAACTAGTCCCATTACAATAGCATAAAGAGACGCGGCAAGCATTACAAATGCACCGACTCTAAAAAAGTCACCAGTCCATTTTGCAAGATTACCTTCCGAGTCGTCCATACAAGAATTCCAGTTGTTCCAAGGAAGCTTAGAGTTGACCATATTAGGGGAGTCAACTACCATGTTAAAAAAATCTTTAAATTTGTCCATTTTGTTTAATTTTTAGTTTGTTAGTTCCCAGTAAGTTAGTAAATAATTATAACATTTTAAATTAATTGATATATTAATTATCTGAATTATAGTTATTTACAGTAATGATGTGCGATTTTTAGTAGGTGTTTAATTAATGCTAATTCAGCTCTTTTTTCATTGTTTTGTGTATTTAGATATATTTAATAATAAATATTATTTGTACATTTCTGAAGATATTTTAATAAGCTAAAATTGAGTAATAACATTTCTTCTAATAAAGATTTTAATGCCGTATTAATAGTCAGCTCTTTTTTTGCACTTTGGCTTTCTGCCCAAATATCCCCTGTCATCGAATCTAATATCGCTTATATTATGATTCTCACGGTTGGAATATTACATGGATCTAACGATATAATGCTTATAAATCATACTCTTAAATCTAATTCAAATATTTCAAGCTTAACCATTTTTGTAGTTTATGTGTTAATGGTAAGCCTAGTTGCTGTTTTTTTTTATTTTCTTCCATTTTTAGCACTAAGTCTATTTGTTATCTTTAGTTCTTATCATTTCGGGGAGCAGCATTTTATTTCTAAAAGTAATGCTAAAAACTATTTAATATCTTTCTACTACACATCATATGGAATGCTTATATTTTCAATGATTTTTTTCTCTTCACCAGATGAGGTAATAGTTATTGTAAATGAAATCACTAATGTTTTCATTACACATCAATTTTTAAAAATATTGTTATATACTTCAATGATAATAACAATTATATTATCATTTTTCATGTACCAGAAGAAATTTATTTCTTTTAATTTTTTTGAAGAAATAATTTTGGTTGCTCTTTTATTTGTGATTTTTAGTATTGCATCTCTTATAGCCGGATTTGCAATATATTTTATTATTTGGCACTCAATTCCATCTTTACGAGATCAAATTATTGAACTTCATAGTGAATTCAACAAAAAGAATCTTTTATTATATTTAAAGAATTCAGCTCTTTATTGGTTAATTTCCATTGTTTCTTTATTTGTACTTTATTACATTGTTAATGATGACAAACTATTTATTTCATTATTCTTTTCTTTTTTATCAGCAATTACTTTTCCTCATGTACTTGTTATGTTTAATTTGTTTAAGAATAAATCCAATGATTTAAGCTAATTAATGGGTTAAATTCTTAAATTTGAATTTCTAAATAATTCTTTAATATGTTCAATAATCTAAGCGAAAAATTAGATAAGGCTCTTCAAGTTTTAAAAGGCCATGGTAGAATAACAGAAATTAATGTTGCAGAAACATTAAAGGAAGTTAGAAGGGCTTTATTGGATGCAGATGTCAACTTTAAAATTGCTAAAACATTCACTGTAAAAGTAAAAGAAAAAGCAATTGGGCAAAATGTGTTAACTGACCTAAAGCCTGGTCAGTTAATGGTAAAGATTGTTAAGGATGAGCTAACCGAGCTTATGGGCGGAGACGCCTCAGAGCTTAATATCAACAGTTCTCCATCAATAATTTTAATGTCTGGTTTACAAGGTTCAGGTAAAACTACATTCTCTGGTAAACTTGCTAATTATTTAAAATCAAAGAAAAATAAAAAGCCATTATTAGTGGCCTGTGATGTATATAGACCAGCTGCAATTGAGCAGTTAAATGTTTTGGGAAATCAATTAGGCATTGAGGTATATAGTGATCCGGAAAACAAAGATCCAGTTTCTATTTCTAAAGCAGCTATAGCACATGCGAAATCAAACGGCTTTAATCTTGTCATAATTGATACTGCAGGTAGACTAGCGATTGATGAGCTGATGATGAATGAGATATCAAACATTAAAAAAGCGATTAATCCTCAAGAAATATTATTTGTAGTTGATGCTATGACTGGTCAAGATGCAGTAAATACAGCAAAGGCATTTAACGAAGTTTTAGATTTTGATGGAGTTATACTAACTAAACTAGATGGAGATACTAGAGGGGGTGCTGCTCTTTCAATTAAGCAAGTAGTAAATAAGCCGATTAAGTTCATTGGTACTGGAGAAAAAATGGAAGCTATTGATGTTTTCTATCCTTCTAGAATGGCAGATCGAATACTTGGAATGGGTGATGTAGTTTCATTAGTTGAGAGAGCACAGGAACAATTTGATGAAAAAGAGGCCAGAAGAATTCAGAAAAAAATTGCAAAAAACACTTTTGGGTTAGATGATTTCTTAAAACAAATTCATCAAATAAAGAAAATGGGTAACATGAAAGATTTAGTAGGAATGATTCCTGGTGCTGGAAAAATGTTGAAGGATGTTGATGTTGATGATGATTCGTTCAAATATATCGAGGCTATGATTTACTCTATGACTCCAAAAGAAAGATCCAATCCATCAATAATTAATAAATCTAGAAAAGATCGAATTGGAAAAGGTTCGGGGACCTCAATACAACAGGTAAATCAATTATTAAAGCAATTCAATCAAATGAGTAAAATGATGAAGATGATGCAAGGTGGTGGTGCTAATAAGATGATGCAAATGATGCAAAACATGAAAAGGTAATTTTTGATAAATGACACTATTAGACGGTAAAAAAACTAGCAATGATATCAAGAGTGAAATTGCAATTTCTGTAAAAGAAATAGTTGCAAAAGGCTCAAGGCCCCCTCATTTAGCTGCTGTTATTGTGGGTGAAGATGGAGCAAGCTTAACTTATGTTGGAAGTAAAGTAAGGGCTTGTAAAAGAGTTGGATTTGAATCAACTCTTATAAAATTATCAGATAAAATTACTGAATCTGAATTATTATTGAAGGTTAAAGAACTTAACGAAAATGATGCTATTGATGGTTATATTGTTCAATTGCCGCTTCCTTCGCATATAAATTCTCAAAAAATATTAATGGCTGTTGACCCAGATAAAGATGTAGATGGTTTTCATCCTACTAATTTCGGAAAGATGGCACTTAATTTACCAACCTTTATTTCAGCTACACCATATGGAATTATGGAGCTTTTAAACAGGTATAATGTAGAAACATCAGGAAAGCACACTGTCGTTATAGGAAGGTCAGATATTGTTGGAAGACCTGTAAGTATACTAATGAGTAGAAAGTCTAACCCAGGTAACTCTACAGTTACTTTAGCGCATAGTAGAACCAAAAACATAAAAGAACTTACCCTACAGGCTGACATAATTATTTCAGCACTAGGGACACCTGATTTTGTTACTGAGGATATGGTAAAAGATGGAGTTGTTATTGTAGATGTTGGAATAACTCGAGTTAAGGACGATTCTAAAAAGGGTTATAAAATTGTTGGAGATGTAGATTTTGAAAACATATCTAAAAAATCAAGCTATATTACACCTGTTCCGGGTGGTGTTGGTCCTATGACAATTGCAATGCTTTTGAAGAATACTCTTCAAGCATTTCTTAAATAAATAATATTTAAATTTTAACTATGAATTTTGAAAATGGAAATTTTGGTGATGCAGGAAGCGGATTAGGTTATGATAAAGATAGTATGTCAGATAATAAGGCAAAAAATATACTGATAGCTATTGTTTCTATTATTGTAATTTTTTGTGTGCTAGCTTATTTTTTTCAATAGTTCATGTTATCCTAACCCATTATGAGAGACAGAAGTATAATATTATTTGAACCAATTTGGCTACTAATTTATTGTCTTTTTCCGGGGTTTTATTTTGTTTTATCTGATCCAAAAAAAAGTATTGTGTTGTTTAACAAATTTGAAAATGATTACGCAATATTTGGAGGTTTAGCTATTTTAGTGAGTCTTTTTTGTTTTATAAAATACTCGGCAAATAATCGCGGTATTTCAAGAAACATATTTCTAATTCCCTCAAAGAAAACAACTAAAGCTTGGAGTCAAATTAAACATATGGCTCATGTTAGTTACACAAAAAAAGATAATTACGGTAGGATGCGCTGTTTTAACAAAATCTACTTTGTTGATTTTAATGATATTGTTTGTTTAATAATTAAGGATAAAACTAAGAAATCGTCCTATGATTACAAGGCAAAAAAAATAATAGTAAAAGACAGTTTAACCCCAAATCATAAATATGCAGAATTTATTAGACTAGTTAAAACTAGGGAAGATACTTTTGAGACTAATGTATTGTTAAGTAAGCCTATATATATTGGAGGAAAAATGAAATATAACAACGACATGATTAAGCCATAGGTTTTTTTTCAATCTGTATAGATTGAACATAAGTAAGTTTTTAAAAAGTTAATAATTTACTACTTCTCAAAAATTTGGTTAAAATCCTTAAAGGATTTGAATTCTAACGCGTTTCCAGAGGGATCTTTAAAAAACATAGTCGCTTGTTCACCTGGAAGACCTTTAAATCGTATGTAGGGCTCAATAATGAACTTTACATTTTTTGACCTAAGTCTAATCGACAATTTCTGAAACTTATTCCACTGTAATACGACTCCAAAATGTGGCACAGGAACATCTTTTCCATCAACAAGATTACTATGTGACTTTTCAATTGACTTTTCTTTATAATGTATAACTAGCTGGTGTCCAAAAAAATCAAAATCGACCCAATGATCACTACTTCTACCTTCTTTACAGCCTAATATTTGTTTATAAAAAACTCTACACCTTGAGAGGTTGTCTACCGGAATTGCTAAGTGAAAAGGTGTTAATTTATTCATTATCAATAAGTTTGTTTAAAGAGGTTATCTCTTCTTTTGTTAATTCTCTATATTTTCCAACTGGTAAGTCTAGTTTTATATTCATTATTCTAGTTCTTTCTAAAGAAATAACCTTATAATTAAAATATTCACACATTCTTCTTATCTGCCTATTTAGGCCCTGGGTCAAAATGATTTTAAACTCATTGCTGCCTGATTTTCTAATTTTACACTCTTTTGTAATTGTATCCAATATTGGGACACCTTTTGACATTCGATCAATAATAGTCTGAGAAAGAGCCTTGTCGACTTTAACTATGTATTCTTTTTCGTGGTTATGTTCTGTTCTTAGAATTTTATTTACAATATCGCCATCATTTGTTAGAAGAATTAGTCCAGAGCTTGGTTTGTCTAATCTTCCTATTGGAAATATTCTTTCTGGATAACCTATAAAATCTATTATATTATTTTTTTCAACTCTAGTATCAGTAGTGCAAACAATTCCTATTGGTTTATTTAAGGCTAAATAAATCTTCTTTTTTTTCTTAACACCTATAACCTTGTCATCAATTTTAATTTCGTCGTTTGTGTTTACTTTTTGACCTAAAGTTGCAATCTCATTATTTATGAAAACTCTTCCGGACTCAATAAGTTTGTCTCCAGCTCTTCGGGAGCAATATCCGATTTCACTTAAATACTTGTTTAGCCTTATTAGTTCTTTTTCCATCTAATTTATCCATTGCAAGTAAAGATCTTTGATTTTAGCTTTATCTGGAATTTGAGCTTTATCAATATCAATATTTGAATTATATCTTAAGTTAGATGGGAGTTGATTTTTGTCAATTGTGAAATATAAATTAGCTGAGTTGATTGAAATAATTATATTTCTTAGGCTGTTTTGAATGCTACTTATATTGTAGTTGTCTCTTATTTCTTTGAAGGTGCTGCTAGGTCCAATTCCTTTCTTTGTTTTATATTTTGGGTTAATTATCTTAATTAATTTAGCTGTAGAGGTGTAGTCTAGGTCTTCCTTAGGAGTAATTTCTAATAATTCATTTCCTTGTTTGTCTAGTATTGTTATGTCATTAAATTTTCCAGTAAAACTATCTCCGGAAATGTCATTTCTAATTGAGTCATTTTTAAAAATCTGAATTAAATCTTTAATCATTGTTGTGTCACTTACATGTCCTATGCTGTTTTTTGAAATTAAATAGGGATCTTTTTCTTTTGAACATGATGTAATAATCGCAGTTGTAATTATTAAGATTATAATTTTATTCATTGTTTTTTATTCTTTAATGTTGTGTAAATATAATTATTTATGGTGTTTATGTTTAATTATTTACATTAAATAAATGCCACTTAATTGTTTTTGTAATAAATAGAAATTTATATTTGCAATCGATGGATAGCGATACTAAAAATTTAGTTGATAAAGGTAAAATGTTGCCATTAATGGAGTCATTTTACACAATTCAAGGTGAGGGTTTTCATAAGGGAGCTGCTGCTTATTTCATTAGACTTGGTGGTTGTGATGTAGGTTGTCATTGGTGTGATGTAAAAGAAAGTTGGGATGCTCTTCTTCATCCACCCACATTAACAACTGAGATTGTAGAAAACACTAAGCATTTTAGTGATACTGTAGTCGTCACAGGGGGTGAGCCACTAATGTGGGACATGTCTATTTTGACTAAATTGCTAAAAGAAAAAAACAAGTCAGTACATATTGAAACCTCAGGAGCTTATGATCTTTCTGGAAATTGGGATTGGATATGTTTGTCTCCTAAAAAAAGAAAACTTCCAAAGAACGAAATATATCAAGTTGCAAATGAGCTTAAAATGATAATTTATAATAAGAGTGATTTTGAGTTTGCCGAGAGAGAGGCTGCAAAAGTTAATCAGAAATGTATACTCTTTTTGCAACCTGAATGGAGTAAAAGAGACCTGGTTATGCCGCTTATTGTTGATTATGTGATGCAAAATCCTAAATGGAAGGTATCTCTTCAGACACATAAATATCTTAATATTCCATAGTTAATTATTTTAACCTTCTATGTTATTGTTTAAATAAAAATTAATATTTGTAATTAATTTATAATTATATATTTATATATGTAATTAAAAATATATTTTTAATTTATAATATTAATATTTAATGCATATTTGCCTAAAATATATAATATGTGTGGAATAGTTTGTGCTTTTGATTTAAAGCAATCCCCGGATTCTTTAAGGCCAGAAATTTTAGAAATGTCTAAAAAAATCAGACACCGGGGTCCTGACTGGAGTGGAATTTATAGTTCTGATAATGCTATTATGTCTCATGAAAGGTTGGCTATTGTAGATCCAAAATCTGGTAGACAACCTCTTTTTAGTTCTGACAATAAGTTAGTATTAGCAGCAAACGGAGAGATATATAATCATTTTGATTTAAGAAAAGAGTTTATTGGTTCTTATGACTTTTCGACCAATAGTGATTGTGAGGTTATTATTGCTTTATATCAAAAATATGGACCATCTTTTTTAGATAAGATGAACGGTATTTTTGGTTTTGCAATATATGATTCAGAAAATGATCAGTATTTTGTAGCAAGAGATCATATTGGAATAATTCCACTTTACATTGGTTGGGATGAAAAAGGTACTTTTTATGTCGCTTCCGAGCTTAAGGCATTGGAGGGAAAGTGTAAAAAAATTGAACTTTTTCCTCCAGGTCATTATTACCACAGTAAAGATAAAGAATTTATTAAGTGGTACTCTAGAGATTGGAGTGATTATGAAGCGGTAAAAGAAAATACAACAAGCATAAAAATAGTCAAAGATGCTCTAGAGTCTGCTGTGCATAGACAGCTTATGAGTGATGTGCCTTATGGTGTTTTGCTTTCTGGTGGATTAGATTCATCGATTACATCTGCAATTGCTAAAAAATATTCACAAAAGAGAATAGAAAGTGGAGATAAGTCAGATGCTTGGTGGCCTCAGTTACATTCTTTTTCAGTAGGTTTAGAGGGATCTCCAGATCTATCAGCTGCTAAAAAAGTTGCAGATCACATTGGTACAATTCATCATGAGATAGTATTTACAATTCAAGAAGGGTTAGATGCAATTAAAGATGTTATTTATAATTTAGAGACTTATGATATTACTACCATAAGAGCTTCAACTCCAATGTATTTAATGGCAAGAGTTATTAAATCAATGGGTATTAAGATGGTATTATCAGGTGAAGGTGCCGATGAACTGTTTGGAGGTTACTTGTATTTTCACAAAGCACCAAATTCTAAAGAATTTCATGAGGAAACAGTTCGAAAGATGAATAAGCTACACATGTATGATTGTTTAAGGGCGAATAAAAGTTTGGCTGCTTGGGGGATTGAAGGTAGGGTTCCTTTTTTAGATAAAGATTTTATTGATGTAGCAATGAGTATTAATCCTAATGATAAAATGATTAATTCTGAAAGAATGGAGAAATGGGTATTAAGAAAGGCTTTTGAAGATTATTTACCTGAAAGTATTGCGTGGAGACAAAAAGAACAGTTTAGTGATGGTGTTGGTTACAGTTGGATAGATAAATTAAAGGAGCTTGTCAATAGTTCTGTTTCTGATGATCAAATGAAAACTGTAGAAATCGATTTCCCTAATCAACCACCTACATCAAAAGAGGAGTATTTTTACCGATCAATATTTCAGTCTCATTTTCCAAGTAAAGCTGCTGCATTAAGTGTTCCTCAAGAACCTTCAGTGGCTTGTAGCACTAAAATAGCTCTAGAATGGGATGAAGCATTTAAAAATATGAATGAGCCGTCAGGTAGAGCAATTGTTGAGGTTCATGACGATGCTTATAAAGCTTAATTTTAGCTAAATTTTACTACTTTAATTGTTAATAACTTATAGGGTTATTTAAGAATAAAATAGCATAAAAATTTTCACTTTTTTTTATATTTACATGAATAATTAAAATGTAACTTTTTCATAAGGTTTTTTTTATTAAAAAAATCAATTAAAAATATAATTTATGAGTGAAAACAAGCAAAGCTATTCTGCGGATAGTATTCAAGCTCTGGAGGGAATGGAGCATGTTAGGATGCGTCCTTCAATGTATATTGGTGATGTTGGTACAAGAGGTCTGCATCATTTGGTGTATGAGGTTGTAGATAATTCAATTGACGAGGCCTTAGCGGGTCATTGTAATGAGATATCTGTGGTTATAAATGAAGATAATTCTGTAACAACTATTGATGATGGTAGAGGTATTCCTGTAGATATTCATAAAAAAGAAGGAGTTTCTGCATTAGAAGTGGTGATGACCAAAATTGGAGCTGGAGGTAAATTTGATAAAGATTCTTACAAAGTTTCTGGTGGTCTTCACGGGGTTGGAGTTAGTTGTGTAAATGCATTATCAGAAAGCTTAAAAGCTACTGTCTATAGAAATGGTAAAATATACGAACAAGATTATGTGAGAGGAAAATCATTAAGTCCTGTTAAAGAAATTGGAACTACTGATAAAAGAGGAACAATGGTTACTTTTAAGCCAGATTCTACTATTTTCACTCAAACTCTTGAGTATAGTTACGACATATTAGCATCTCGACTAAGAGAATTAGCTTATTTGAATAAAGGTATTACTGTATTTCTTGTTGATAAAAGAAATAAAGACGAAAAAGGTGAATTTATTAGTGAGACTTTTCATTCAAAAGAAGGGCTAAAAGAATTTATTAAGTTTTTAGACGGAAATAGAGAGCCTCTAATGAAAGATGTAATTTCATTTGAGGGTGAAAAAAATGGAGTCCCTGTTGAAGTAGCGATGGCTTACAATACTTCATATTCAGAAAATTTACATTCTTATGTTAATAATATCAATACTCATGAAGGTGGAACTCACCTTTCTGGTTTCAGAAGAGGTTTAACACATACACTAAAAAAATATGCTGATGGATCAGGGATGCTTGATAAATTAAAGTTTGAAATATCTGGAGATGACTTTAGAGAGGGTTTGACTGCAATAATTTCTGTTAAAGTTGCTGAACCTCAATTTGAGGGGCAAACTAAAACTAAGCTTGGAAATAGAGAGGTTTCTTCTAGTGTAAGTCAGGCTGTTTCAGAAATGTTAACAGATTATTTAGAAGAACACCCTGATGATGCTAAAATAATAGTACAAAAAGTGATATTAGCTGCTCAAGCTAGAACTGCAGCCCAAAAAGCTCGTGAGATGGTTCAAAGAAAAACTGTCATGAGTTTAGGAGGTTTGCCAGGTAAATTATCTGATTGCTCTGAACAGGACCCAGCTAAATGTGAAGTTTTTCTTGTTGAGGGAGATTCTGCAGGTGGTACTGCCAAACAGGGTAGAGATAGAGCATTCCAAGCAATACTTCCGCTTAGAGGAAAAATACTGAATGTTGAAAAAGCGATGCAGCATAAAGTTTTTGAAAATGAAGAAATTAAAAATATATTTACAGCACTAGGAGTTACGATTGGAACGGAAGAAGATAGTAAGGCTTTAAATTTATCTAAACTTCGTTATAACAAAGTTGTGATTATGTGTGATGCTGATATTGATGGGAGTCATATTGCGACGCTTATTCTTACTTTCTTTTTTAGATACATGAAGGAATTAATTGAAGGGGGACATATTTACATTGCAACCCCTCCTTTGTATCTAGTGAAGAAAGGTCAAAAGAAACAATATGCTTGGAGTGATGCTGAGCGCGATACCATTGTTGAGGGCTTTGGAGGAAGCGCAGGAATCCAGCGTTATAAAGGTCTTGGTGAAATGAATGCTAGCCAGCTTTGGGACACGACGATGAACCCAGACTTTAGAACCTTACGTCAAGTCCAAATTGATAATGGCACAGAAGCCGATCGTATTTTTTCAATGCTTATGGGGGATGAAGTGCCTCCCAGAAGAGAATTTATTGAGAAAAATGCAATTTATGCTAACATTGATGCATAGGAAAATAACTTTAAGATTTGATAAAATGAAAAAATTAATTATTTTTTGTTTCCTTATCCTTGGTATAAATTCAATAAAAGCTCAAGATATTGGGAGCTTATTGCTTGCAGGTGAAGACGCTAGTTTACTAGCTGAAAACTATCTCAATCCTGCAGTAAAAGGCTTGATGAGTGGTATGAATTCTGGCTGGTATTCCACTGCCAAAACTCATAAGAAATTTGGTTTTGATATCACGATAGGAATGAGCGCCTCTTTCACACCTTCTAAAGGACAAATGTTTGAATTTGTTTCTAGTCAGTACAACTATCTGTCAGTTTCTGAAGGTGATTCTGAGCTACCAACTATTCTAAGTGATAACGAATCGGTGACCATATTTGATGTTTCAATCCCCACCTTGAGCGGAGACTTTAAGGTAGGTTCTTTTTCGATGCCGGGTGGTGTTGCGAATGATTTACCTATTAATGCAGTCCCAACTACTTTTGTGCAATTTGCCTTGGGATTACCCTTTAAAACAGAAGTGAACCTTAGATATGTGCCAAATGTAAACTATGATTCAAAAGTAAAAGGAAGTTCAATGGGAATTGGAATTCAGCATGATTTGACACAATATTTTGGACTTTTAGGAAAGTTACCATTTAGCATTGCAGTTATGGG
>ENA-OQVM01005363-OQVM01005363.1-marine-metagenome-genome-assembly--contig:-NODE-5363-length-12360-cov-26.310348_pt1 | contig 12360 bp, 8 predicted proteins | sample MGYA00237776_ERZ505498 | MGnify/ENA primary metagenome ERZ505498 (study PRJEB26159, sample SAMN06265151) | marine metagenome | isolation source: Helgoland LTER site | place: Germany:Helgoland, sampling... | reverse complement strand
CACGTGAAATCGGAACTACCGATTACCGTGGCACCATTGTTACCTTCAAGCCTGATGCCGATATTTTCGAAGAATTAGAATACCAGTACGAGATATTAGCGAAGCGCATGCGCGAATTAGCTTTCTTGAATAAAGGTATTTCTATAACGCTAACAGATCTTCGTGAGAAGGATGAAAAAGGCGAATATATAGGACAGTGCTTCCACAGTGAAGATGGATTGGCAGGCTTTGTCAAATACATTGATGCCAACCGCGAGGTGATTATGCCGGAAGTAATGTCGATGGATGGCGAACGCGACGGTATACCTGTTGAGGTCGCCATGCACTACAATACGAGCTACAACGAGAACATCCACTCGTATGTAAACAACATCAACACGCATGAAGGAGGGACGCATCTTGCCGGTTTCCGTCGTGCATTGACTCGTACATTGAAGAAATACGCAGATGAAAGCGGTCTTCTAGCAAAAGAGAAAGTTGAAGTAAGTGGAGACGATTTTAGAGAAGGTTTGACCGCCGTCATTTCCGTTAAGGTGATGGAGCCACAGTTTGAAGGCCAGACTAAAACAAAGCTCGGTAATAGAGAAGTTAGTGGTGCAGTGGATAAGCTCGTAGGTGAAATGCTAACGGCTTTTCTCGAAGAACATCCATCAGAGGCAAAGATCATCGTTCAAAAGGTATTACTAGCTGCGAAAGCTCGCGTCGCCGCTAAAAAGGCGCGCGAAATGGTACAGCGTAAAGGAACAATGTCCTCTATGGGCTTGCCAGGTAAGCTAAGCGATTGTTCTGAAACGGATCCTGAAGTATGTGAAATCTTCCTTGTTGAGGGAGATTCAGCAGGAGGTACTGCGAAGCAGGGTCGTGATCGTAACTTCCAGGCAATTCTTCCACTCCGTGGTAAGATTTTAAATGTTGAAAAAGCGATCTCACATAAAGTCTTTGAAAACGAGGAAATCAAAAACATGTACACCGCGTTGGGCGTCTCTGTGGGGACCGAGGAAGACTTTAGAGCGCTGAATATTCAGAAATTACGTTACCATAAGATTGTCATCATGACTGATGCTGATGTGGACGGTAGCCACATTTCAACTTTGATTTTGACGTTTTTCTTCCGTTACATGCGTGAATTAGTAGAAAAGGGATACGTTTACATTGCAACCCCTCCACTTTACCTAGTGAAGAAAGGTTCGAAGTCAGCCTATGCATGGGACGATAAGCAGCGCGACCAACTTCAATTTGAATACGGTGGCGATAGTGGACAAGGCGTTGGCATTCAGCGTTACAAAGGTCTTGGTGAAATGAACGCAGAACAGCTTTGGGAGACCACTATGAATCCTGAAGAACGTATTCTTAAGCAGGTAACCATAGACGATAGTGCTGAGGCAGATCGTGTATTCTCCATGCTTATGGGCGATGAGGTTCCGCCTCGTAGAGATTTTATTGAGCGAAACGCGAAGTATGCAAAAATTGATGCCTAAATCATTCATACAACTGAAAAAAGCCTCCTTTTTAGGGGGCTTTTTTGTAGTTGTTTTTTTAGTACTGACCTCGTGCACTACTGATAAAGCAGATGGCAAGATGGTTTTTCGCTACAATGAGCCTGCGGGAATTCCTTCATTAGATCCTGCTTTTGCTAAAGAGAAGAGCTCCATTTGGGTGGTACAGCAGTTGTACGAAGGATTGGTCGCACTCGACAGTGAAAATGCCATCGTACCGGCTCTTGCCTTGGAGTGGGAGATAGACAGTACAGCGAAGGTGTATACCTTCAGACTGCGCAATGCATCTTTTCATAATGGTAAGCCCTTAGCGGCGGATGATGTTGTCTACAGTTTGAATAGATTACGCGATGCTAAGGTTGCTTCACCGGGCAGTTGGGTGATAGAAGATATTGCCTCCTTGAGAACAGTAGATGCGTCTACGGTGGAAATAGTCTTAAAACAGCCCAATTCCACTTTTCTTTCTTTACTCGCTATGCCGTTTTGTTCTGTAGTTCCAAAGGATGAGATAACGCTGACTAAGTCTCCTGTGGGTACAGGGCCATTCAAATTTCATGTTTGGCATTATGGAGAAAAATTGGTTTTACATAAGAATGAAACGTATTGGCGTATCGATGGGGACGGGGCACAATTACCCTATTTGGATGGCATTAGCATTTCTTTCCTGACAGATCAACAAAGTGCATTCCTAGAATACTTGCGAGGGAATTTTGACTTTCTTCCTAATCTTGATCCCAGCTTTAAAGATGACCTTTTGACCAAACAAGGTGCCTTGCAGGAGCGGTATACGGCTGAACACACTTTGCTGCGCAGCCCATTTCTAAATACTGAATATTTAGTTTTCAATGCGACGCGACCTTTACCAAAGGATTTGCGCTGGGCGATCAATGCGTCTATTGATAGAAAGGAGATGATTACAGCATTGCGCAACGGCGTTGGGGTGCCCGCAACAGGAGGCATCATTCCTGCCGGTTTACAGGGATATCAGCCTGGTATCGGTATAGGTTATGCGCCGGACAGTGCCAAGCGAATCATCGCTAGCTATGAGGTATTGCCAGAATTAACTTTGACCACGGTTGCAAACTACCGCGACCTGTGCGAATTTGTGCAAGGTGCCTTGGCGAAATTAGGCTGGGACATTTCAGTAAATGTAGTGCCTTCTGCGGCCTTGCGGAGTGAGAAGTCTGCAGGTACCTTAGATTTTTTTAGAGCAAGTTGGATTGCGGACTATCCCGATGCTGCGAATTATTTGATGCTTTTTACCACGGAAATGAAAGCACCCAATGGGCCAAATTACAGCCGATACAGTTCCGCTACTTTCGACTCCATCTATGACGCAATACAAAGCGCACCTTTTGGAGCAGAAAGGATTGAATTAATGGCTGCTGCTGATCAGTATCTAACAAATCAAGCTGTTTGTGTGCCACTATATTATGACGAAGTATTGCGCGTATTTCCAACCCGGACTAATGGGGTTCAAACAAATGCGCTGAATGCTCTTACTCTTCTAGAAGCGAAGGTGCTTCGGGACTGAATCTAGTAATGAGCGGCCTATGGTCGCTGAGTGAGATGTTATCGATGAATTGGCCCCTAGAGTGCAGTTCAGGGCTGTGTAATGTCCAATCAATTTTAAAAAACAGCCCCCTTCTTGCCAATGGCTCAAAGGAACCCATAGTTCCGTACCCATTGAAAATGTATGGGTCGTCGAGGTGACGAAGCAAACGCCAATACAAATTTCCACCGGGTACACCATTGAAGTCGCCCGAGAGTATTACGGGATGCGGACTTTCGTTCACCCAATCAATGATGTGTTTTGCCTGAAGACCCCTGTTTTTGTCTGTTGAGGCGAGTTTGCTTAGCACAAATTGGCCCGCTTCTAAAAGTTCATCGCGCGAGTGCACTACTTCCATATCCTGGTCTTGAACACCGGTCGAACTTAAATGAACATTGATAACGCGCACCGTGTCGAAAGGCAGAGCGATGTCTGCATATTGGGCACTGGTTCGCGAATATCCCTGCTGGGTAAGACTGCTATACAATAAAGGAGAACTATTTATTATGGGATATTTCGAATAAATCGCGACGGAATAATTCTTGCGGGCCGGCGCATAGGCCCGAAAAGGATAATACATGGCCAGAGGGCCCGCTGCAGACCTTCTAATCTCCTGCATACACAAAATATCGATGGATTGATCTTGTGACCATTTCCCTATATCTTTTGCAGCCGCTGTAGTTTGGTAAAACGCACGAACGTTGTAGGTGGCGACGTTAATTTCTTCTTCAGCAATAGCTTGAGCTCGTGCATAGGGCCACTGTGCCATCAATGGAAAAGCGAGAATAGCTAGCCCTATAACGTTGTTGATGGCTTTTCGAGGTTTGAATCTTAGCCAGAAGAGTAGCGCAATAGCGTGTGGCGCAATCAGGAGCGGTAATAGCAATGCCAAAATGCTTATTCCCGGTAATAATTCAGAAGGAACAAGACTCCCAAGTGCTATTGCTAGTGTCGCTCCGGTTAATGCGAGATTAAGCCAGTGAAGCAATATAAGCCGTTTCTTCACTTAGTCTTTTGATATTTTGAATAGGAATGCCTTTTCTTCTTTAGATAGGCTATCGTAACCCGAGGCTTTGATTTTATCAAGAATCTCGTTCATACGGGCTGTATCATCACTATTTGATGCTTTCGGAGAGGTGGCTTTAGTCCCACTTTTTTTGTAATTCCTTTCACCGAAGCTAAAGCCTTTCTTTCTCTTGCGCTGCTGCGGTTGCAGCGAGCTTCGAACAAAGTCGATGATTTGAAACAGGTAAACGTTCCATTCATTACCTGCACGCATACTTCGGATGAAAAAGAATGCAACGATAGCACCACCTAAATGTGCGATGTGGCCACCGGCATTTGCACTAGTTAAGTTTAAAACATCCAAGAGCACTAATCCTGCCGCAAGCATCCAATACTTTACTTCAAAAATCCCCCACAATCGTACGGGCATATTAGGCATGTACAATGCGCCGGCCACGAGTATGGCAATAACACCAGCGCTTGCACCAACCATAGACCCTGAGGTAAGAATGGGGCTAATATTGTAGAGAATAATGTAAAGAACGCCACCCCCAATACCGCCGTAGATGTATAAAGCCAGCATTCTCCGTTCACCTAAGTACTCCATAAGCATCTTTCCGGAGAAATAGAGAATGATCATATTGAAGAGAATATGACGGAAACCAAAGTGTGTGAACATGTACGTTAAGATGGTCCATGGACGCAATGCAAACCTAAATGGACTTGAGGGGAGTGCTAAAAGGTCGTCAGCAATGTTCGGTATGAGGCCGAAATTACCAGTGAACAGGCTGGTAAAGGCATTAGTAAGACTGTAAGCTAGAAAAACGGCTATATTTAGATAGAGCAAACGGGTGAGGTAATCGCCCTTGAATGCATCATGTTTTACTCGATCAAAGAATTCGCTCATCTTCTAATGGAAAGGCTTAAAGATACATTTCTCTGCGCCATTTTCGAATGAGAATATAGCCAAAGAGCATGCCTCCTAAATGTGCGAAATGTGCAATGCCGCTGTTACTTACACTGAACCCGTTGTAAAGTTCGAGCAAGCCATACCCAATGACGAAATACTTTGCTTTGATTGGGAAGAGAAAGTTGAGGTAAATCACTTGGTTTGGAAAGGTCATGCCGAAGGCGAGAAGTACGCCAAATACGGCGCCAGAGGCACCGACCATTGGTGCATTTAATAATCGGTTAAAACTTCCCCACGTCGGATTGGTATAATTAAATCCACGTTCAATTAAATCTTTACCGTCTCTCGTAATGGTTTCAAGTGCACCACTTTCGAGCGCAGCACTCAGTTGAAAATATTCAATAGCATTGACGCCTATCTGGAGCGCACTTGCGCCGAGTCCCGTGAGCAGGTAATAGGTTAGAAAACGCTTTGCTCCCCAATGGTTCTCCATAGCAGAACCTAAGAACCAAAGCATCAACATATTCGAAAAGATGTGCCCAAAGTTCCCGTGCATGAACATGTGCGTGACCAATTGCACCGGTAGGAACTCTGAAGATGCTGGGAAGTACAATCCTAGCCAGTCTGTGATGTCAATACCGAAAGTGCTTCGTATTGAAATCATGCCTAAAAAGAACAATCCGTTGATAATTAGAAGGTTCTTAACTACGGTGGGCATTAAATTAAAGCTGCGTTGGGCAATCATAGGAGCGTTTCTAAATCTTCAGGTGTTAATTCGATGATGACTTTTTTTCCTGATGGTGTGTATTGTGGATTACTGCTACTTAGCAGGCGTTCTTTTAACGCTTGCAACGCCTCCTTAGTTTTTGCAAATTCACTATTCGCCGCTTTTTTAGCCAAAGTCTGTGCGAAAGACTTTACAATTGAAGATTCGATAGCGTCGGGGTCCAATTCCTTTAATTGTTCTAGTAATTCTTCTAAAGCCGGCACTGCTGCTTCGGGCGATAGTAGCATAGGAGCGCCTACTAAAGAAAAATCGCCTGGATTTTTTTCTGGTCGAAGGTCAAAACCTGCTGTAGCAAACCAACCCTCGTGCTCTTGCAATAAAGCTTGATCTGCAGGTCCTACTTGAATCTCTTCGGGGAAAAGTAGTTGTTGCGACGGTAACGTTGCATTGCTTAATTTTTCCAGGTATTGGTCGTAGAAAACGCGGTATCTCGCAGCATTAATATTTATAATGAGCACTTTTCGCCCTAACAACGTAAGCATGTGTTTGCCCCAAAGCAGCACGTTGGTGCTGTGTTCGTCTCCAGATTTTTCCGAATGTACGTCCCAAAATCCCTCGATTTGATCTTCTGAACTGTATTCAAAAGTTTGGGAGGTGTTCAGGTATTTTTCCTGCGTAATACGCTGGTATTTTTCATCGTCGGAACGGAATCGCGGTGTTGGAGATTGTGTAGTTTCGAACGGATTAAAATTTGGATTCACAGTGATCTGTGGCGCCTTGGGCATTTGTCCATCAGGCAGTGGTGGAATAGCGAAACTCTGCTCAGCGTCAAAATCTATGGTCGGGGCAACATTAAATTGACCAATAGCATGGCGAGTAGCGCTCCTTAAAACTGCGTAAATAGCACGCTCATCTTCAAATTTAATTTCCGTTTTCGTGGGATGAATATTCACATCTATTTCAGATGGATCTACCGTAAGGTATAGGAAATACCCTGGGTGATGCTCGCCGGAGAGTACATCTTCGAATGCTTCGCGCAGCGCATTGTGTAAATAGGGTGATTTGACAAAGCGATTGTTGACAAAGAAGAATTGTTCTCCGCGTTTCTTTTTCGCGAATTCAGGCTTAATAACATAGCCTTCTACTTTTACTACCTCAGTTGATTCATTAATGGGTACGAGGCGTTCGTCAAACTTTCTTCCGAAAATCCCGGTGATGCGTTGGCGCAATGGCGAGGGTTTCAGGTGAAAAAGTAGGTTTTCATCACTTTTCATAACCCACTCGATATCGCCATGAACCAGAGCGACACGATGAAACTCATCAATACAATGCCGGAGTTCTATCCTATCGTTTTTCAGGAATTTTCGCCGTGCGGGGATGTTGTAAAAGAGGTTTTTAACGACAACTTGAGTCCCTTTATTCCATGGGTACGGCACAACAGATTGTACTTCGCTATCTTCCAATTTAAGTTCTAATCCTAGCCCTTCTTCATTCTGGTTGGTGCGCAAGAGCACGTGTGCTACTGCACCTATAGAGGCCATTGCTTCACCTCTAAACCCTCTCGTAGTGAGTTGGAATAAATCGTCAGCGGATTTAATTTTGGAGGTTGCATGCCTTAAGAAGCAGTGTCGAGCATCTTCTTCGTCCATCCCAGAGCCATTATCACTCACACTAATACTGGTCTTTCCTGATCCTAAAAGCGATAAAGTGATTTTTGTAGCACCAGCGTCTACGCTGTTTTCCAACAATTCTTTGACCACAGAAGCCGGTCTTTGAACCACCTCTCCTGCCGCTATTTGATTGGCAACGTGATCAGGAAGTATGTTAATTGTGGGCACTAAGCGAGGAATTTAACTGCGACAATGACTAGGACAACAAGAAACAGAAAGCTGAAGAGTAAACGTTTACCGTAACCTTCACTAGCACCTGCACTTCTTTTTCTTCGCAGGTCCCAATTTTCTCTTAAGCGATCTCGGTATTTATCTTTATTCTGAAAGGGAATTTCGTCAATGCCCTCTTTACGCTCCAGGATTCTCAAACGATCTTTACGCTCGTCATGAAATCTAGGTTGGTGTTGAAAACCGCGTGGCTGGCGTCGTTCAAATAGTCCCATATCTTTCTATATTCTCCTCTCAAAGGTAAGAACCCCTTGGCACTTTATCGACCTATGCACACACGCTTTCTAAAAGCCATTTTTACGGCCTCTTTACTTGCTGTTTTACCTGGTAAAGGGCTTTATGCTCAATCGTTTAATGTGGATTCCGCCTTGAGTGCGATGTCCATAGATGAGAAAATTGGCCAATTATTCATGGTCGCAGCATACAGCAACAAGGGTGAAGACCATCAAGCGGAATTAGAAAAATTAGTACGACAATACCACATAGGGGGTGTCATTACTATGCAAGGTGGACCTGAACGTCAAAAGAAACTGTTGCATCGTCTTCAAATTGCAGCGGCCTTTCCCTTGCTCGTTGGGCAGGATGCGGAATGGGGTCAGGCTATGCGTTTGGACAGCACTTATAAATTTCCAACATCACTTACAGTCGGTGCAGCAGGCGGGACCATGGATGCCTATGATTTAGGACACGCCTTAGCGGATGAGTGTAGCGCAGTAGGTGTGCACATGAGTTTCTCGCCAGTACTCGATGTCAATACGAATCCAAACAACCCTATCATTGGAGCGCGATCCTTTGGTTCTAATCCAGAGCTTGTAAATGCACTAGGCGTAGCAATAGTCGAAGGAATTCAAGATCGGGGCGTGCTCGCCTGTGGAAAGCATTTTCCAGGCCATGGAGATACGCACCAGGACAGCCATAAAACACTACCGAAGGTAGAACGTACCCTTAAAGAACTTATGGAAGTAGAGTGGGTGCCGTTCAAGGGTGCGATTGACGCGGGTGTTGCGGCCATAATGATTGCGCATTTGAACATCCCTTCCCTTGAGCCGTCGGGAAAACCGACAAGCCTTTCGCACAAGGTGATTCAAGAGATTTTAAGAGATCAGTGGGGGTATGAAGGTATAGTTATTACGGATGCCTTGAATATGAAAGGTGCAGCAGCCTTTGCTCCTCCTGGGGAGCTTGAGTTGGCGGCTTTTGCGGCGGGTAATGACATATTGTTGTTTCCCATGGATGTGCCAAAGGCAACCAAAGCCTTCCAAAATGCACTTGCAACGGATAAGGTTTCGATTAAATCCCTAGACGAGCGAGTCAGAAGAATTTTAGTGGCAAAGTCAAATTGCAGGGCCTATACGGATTGGCTTGAAGCGAAAAAGTCGGCCGATCCTACTCTGATAACCTCAGACCACGGTTCTTTTGAAAGAGAAGATAATAACCAAAGAGTGTCGTTTAATCTGATCCGAAATGCAGCGACTTTATTAGAAACCGGCAGTGCTTCCTTTCCCATTAAAAATCTAGAGCAAAACTTTCTTCACATCGCCATCGGCGATTTTGAATCTGCAGGAACGGTTAAGCAATATCTTGACCGCTATAAGGAAATGCCCCATCACCATGGGGTTGATGTGGACGATCAGGAAATGGCATCCAAAGACGCCTTTGTGGTTACCTTCCATCAAGATGTCAAGAACCCATGGAGACGATACAAACTGGAGGCGTATGAGAAAGAGCTACTCGATCGTTTGGCAGCTACTGGCAAACCCGTATACATTTTACATTTTGCCAATCCTTATGGGGTTTTGAGCTACCCAAGTTTGGGAGAAAACGTCCGTGTTTTAGTCATGTATGAGAACGATGAATACGCCCAGCTTTTGGCACCACAGTTCTTGTTTGGAGCACGTGAGACCAGGGGCTTATTACCGGTAGATTTAAACCATTGGGGAAAGACCGGTGATGGCGAGAAAACGGAGGAGTTACTTCGATTGAAGTACGGTATCCCTTTTGAGGTAGGCCTTGATGCGGGGCCTTTAAATCGTATCGATTCTACTGTAGCGCATGCCATCGCAGCAGGTGCAACACCCGGCGCGCAGGTATTGGTCGCGCGACATGGAACGGTAGTTTATTCCAAATCTTTTGGTTCACAGACCTATCCGAAGTCTAAGCCGGTGGAGTGGACCGACCTTTATGATATTGCCTCGGTGACAAAGATTACGGCGACGCTTCCGGGAATCATGAAATGGTACGAGAAACAGCCGTTACTCTTAAAATCGACCTTAGGTAATCATACAGATCGGTTAAAGGGCACTGACAAAGAAAAATTGGTTTTCGAAGATGTCCTTGCACACCAAAGTGGCTTGCAATCTTGGATTCCCTTTTATTGGTCTACCATTGAAAATGATAGTGTAAAGTCGTATTGGTACACATCAAGTCCGGTTGAGGGGTATAATGAGGTAGTCCAAGGGATGTATTTGCGTTCGAGCATTCGCGATACCATGTTCGCAATGTTGGCCGCTAGCCCGCTGGAAGGAACGGACTACCGCTATTCCGATCTAGGGTATTATTTGTTTCAAGAAATGTTAGAGGAACGATTCAATGAACCGCTTGACCAGTGGGTTTCGAATACATTTTACAGCCCTATGGGCGCAGATCGTTTAACATACAATCCCTTAGCAGCAGGATTTTCTAAAAGCGAGATTGTCCCTACTGAGGTAGATGGTTATTGGCGTAATACAACGGTTCACGGTACGGTTCACGATATGGGGGCAGCAATGATGAATGGTGTTGCGGGCCATGCGGGATTGTTTGCAAATGCCAACGATTTAGCGAAAATGATGCAGATGTATTTGAACGGTGGCTACTACGGTGGGCATCGCTATTTTCAGGAACGAACTATAGATGTATTCAGTCGTTGTGCCTTTTGCGAATTGCAGAACAGACGTGGCTTAGGTTTTGATAGGAAGCAATTGGAGGATGGGCCAGGCCCCAGTTGTACTTGTGCATCTGAACAAAGTTTTGGTCATACGGGTTTTACAGGTACTATGGTTTGGATCGACCCGAAAGAAGACTTGCTCTATATTTTTCTAAGCAATAGAACTTTTCCGGATGCTGAGAATTGGAAACTCAGCAAATTGGACGTTCGAACCGATATACAAGAGTACCTTTACGACGCCCTTAAATAAGAGAAAAACCTTAGCCGCATGAAAATTGGAATTGTTTGTTATCCTACCTACGGTGGATCAGGAGTGGTTGCCACGGAATTAGGAATTCAATTGGCTAAAAAAGGCCATGAAATACACTTCATCACCTATAGTCAACCCGTCCGACTTGATATTCTAGAGCCGAATATATTTTACCATGAAGTAAATGTGCACGATTACCCGTTGTTTGAATACCAGCCTTATGAATTGGCGCTGAGTTCAAAAATGGTAGATACCGTATTGACTGAAGGCATTGAATTATTGCACGTGCATTATGCGATTCCACATGCGTATGCGGCCTACATGGCTAAAAAAATCTTGTTAGAAAAAGGAAAGTATTTGCCTGTTGTTACGACACTGCACGGAACAGATATTACTCTAGTTGGAAAACACCCGTCGTACAAACCAGCAGTAACCTTCTCTATTAACAAGAGTGATGTGGTTACAAGTGTGAGTGAAAGCTTGAAAAAGGATACGTTGAGTTCCTTTGTTATCAAAAGTGAAATAGATGTTATACCCAATTTTATCGACATCGATCTTTATAATATCGAAGATCAATGCGATCGCTCTCAAATAGCACCTAATAACGAAAAAATAGTCATTCATATTTCAAATATGCGTCCGGTTAAGCGCATACCTGATGTCATAGAGATCTTCCACCGTATCGCTCAAGAAGAAGATGTAATCTTATTAATGTTAGGTGATGGTCCGGAACGGGAACGAGCAGAGCAGCAAGTTCGGGACTTAGGAATCGCTGAAAAAGTAAGGTTTTTAGGCAAGACAACAGAAGTACGTCGATTGCTCTGTATGAGTGATCTTTTTTTATTGACTTCAGAAAAAGAGAGCTTCGGTTTGGTAGCATTGGAGGCAATGGCTGCAAAGGTTCCCGTTATCAGCACCAACTCGGGCGGTATACCAGAGGTAAATATACATGGTGTTACGGGTTATTTGGCATCCCCCGGGGCAGTTGAAGAGATGGCAGCCCATGGTTTGTCCTTGTTACAGGATGAGGGGAAATTGTCCCAATTCAAACAGCAAGCTTTTGAGCATGCGAAGAAATTCTCGATTGAAAAGATTGTCCCTCTCTATGAAGAAGCTTACGAAAAAGCACTAGCAGCAGTCCGGTAGTCTAATTTGAGACACGTATTTTTGCGGCTTAAGACGTCTCTCAAAAAAAATCGAGTTTTTTGATTTTACTAGATATAAAACCAATTATCCACCGATTCGCTTGGTCTTATACCCTTCTTTGTGCAAATAATCTGTTGCCTTATCGCGAACATTGCCATGAAGAATGATTTCACCGTCCTTACTACTCCCTCCAACACCACAGTGTTGCTTCAGTGATTTTCCTAAATCTTTCAATTCCGTTTCGTTTCCTTCAAAACCTCTTATGATTACGACTTGCTTACCGCCACGGCCTTTCTTTTCGAAATAGAGCTCTAGTAGCTGTTCACCGGGATTTAGTGGTGTCTCGTCGCCATCTTCAAAAATTTGAGGCTCGAATTCTGGATTCGTACTAAAGACAAAGCCGCCTAAGTCCTCTAAATTGATTTTCTTTGGTCTATTCTTTTTAGCCAT
>ENA-OQVM01005362-OQVM01005362.1-marine-metagenome-genome-assembly--contig:-NODE-5362-length-12361-cov-27.170221_pt1 | contig 12361 bp, 15 predicted proteins | sample MGYA00237776_ERZ505498 | MGnify/ENA primary metagenome ERZ505498 (study PRJEB26159, sample SAMN06265151) | marine metagenome | isolation source: Helgoland LTER site | place: Germany:Helgoland, sampling... | reverse complement strand
AGAGACGTTGCTAAGGTTTTTACAAGCTTTACTCAGACCTTTAATGTTCCAGCCTCTAAGACTAATAACAAAATATTTAAACACTTTTATAATTTTGATATTGTAAATGGTTTTGATGCAAGGACTAAAAAATCAGGAACTATTGAGCTAAACAGTTTTCCCTTTAAAGATGGTAAAATAAAACTTGAGGGGGTTAGTTTAAAAGAAAATCAAGCTCACAGTTATAAAATTACTTTTTTCGGTAAAGCAGTTAATTTAAAAGATTTAGTAGGGGATGATAAACTAAACCAGCTTAGTTCTTTAAGCGTTTTTGATTTAGACTATAAATCTTCAACTGTAAAATCTAAACTACAAGCTGACCCTGCTACAAATGATATTATAGCTCCGCTTATTACACACACAGAAAGACTTTATTATAAAAGCTCAACCAATACAGGGACAGATGGGAATTTATGGTATCATACTGGGAGCGGTCAAGTACACGAACACGGAGTTCTATGGAGTGAATTAAAGTATGCTATAAGAGTAAGTAAGATAGTTGCTGCTATTGGAATACGGTATGGTATTAGTTTTTCGGATGATTTTTTTAACACTTCAAACGCTTCATTTCATAACTTGTTTTTATGGTTACATAGAAAAAAAGGTAATGTAGAAAATGCTGGGGGTTTAGCTTTCAGTAATATCGTAAATGGTTGGGCAAATGTAAGCAAGGTAAAATCAAGTATAATTAACACAACTACCTTAAAAATAGATAATAGTAACTCAGTATTAAGTGTAGGCTTAGGGATAAATAGAACAGAAACACATCCATTTGATATTGTAATTAAAAGAAACGGTCAAACGGTTGTAAGTGCTACAGGTGTAACTGCACAGAATTCTTCTTACGCTATTCCAGCAGCTTTAATAACTACAGGCGCGGAGTTTACAGTTTCTTTATCTTATGCTCAGACTTTAAATTTTACTAATATTCGTTGGTCTGTTGCTTATACAGATGATGGTTTAGGCGGTACTGACACTTTCGATACAGGTGTTTATCAAGCTACATCAGATTTTGAGTTTGTAATTACTCAGCAAGTACCAGAAATTAAGGTTATAGACTTTCTTACAGGGCTGTTTAAGATGTTTAATTTAGTAGCTTATGTTGAACCAGCAGATTTTGGTTTGAGTTCTGGAGATGTTATTGTAGTTAAAACTTTAGATTCTTTTTACAGCTCTTATAGTTCTTATGATATATCTAGTTTTATAGACGTATCTAAAAGCCAAGTTAATTTAGCACTACCATACAGAGAGATTGTTTTTAAGTACGAAGATACAAACACTCTTTTATCAGCAAAGCACGAGCAACTATTTAATTACCAATGGGCAGCAGAGGATTACAGACAAGTAGACGAAGATGGTAATAATTTAGATGGTGGGAGCTATAACGTAAAACTCCCTTTTAGTCATTTAAAGTATGAGAGATTATATGACAGCATAGCTAGTGCAAACACTAACATACAAGTTGGCTATAATGTAGACGATAACCAAGAACCTTATATAGGTAAACCTGTTTTGTTTTATCCTATTAGGCTTACAAGCTCTACAACTCCAGCTAGTACAAGCATTTCATTTAGAGACGACCTATCTAGTCATAGTGAGCTTATTAATTATATTATACCTAGTAATTCTATAGTATTAGACCCATCAGTATCAAGTGATAATATTAATTTTAAAAATGAGCTTAACGAGTTTACAGGAAACACTGATTTTACAAATACTTTATTTCAAAAATATTACTCAAGTTATATAACAAATATATTTAACAGTAAAAACAGATTAACAAAGGTTACTGCTTATTTGCCTTTAAAGATATTATTAAACTTCACTCTTGCAGATAGATTTGATATAAACGGACAGAGGTATAAGATAAACTCAATAAAGACTAACCTAAAAACTGGTAAATCAGAAATAGAACTATTAAACGAATTATGATAAAACTAATACTAGAGGGTTTAAAATACGCTAACGGAGAGACTGAGTCTATAAGAATAGCACAAGGTAAGCACAAACTACCTACAACTTTAAAAGAGGGTTACAAAGCATTAAAACAAGAAATAAAATGGCAATAGAGAAAACAATTAATATTGATGTGGAAAGTAAAGATGCCTTAGCTGGTATTAAGTCAATAGATAATGGGCTATCGGGACTTGATAAAAGTGCTGAAAAAGGTTCTAAAGGCGTTGGGGGTGTATCAAAAGCTTTTAAAAGCTTAGGAACTGCAATTAAAGCTGCTGGTATTGGTTTAGTAATTGCTGCCTTAGCTAAACTATCTGAGATATTTATGCAAAACCAGAAAGTAGCAGATTTATTTAATACAGCTTTTGAAGCGGTAAGCTTAGCCTTTAATGATTTTGTAAGTTTTGCAGTAAATAGTACAAGTGGCATCATTAAGTTCTTTGACGCTATATTTAAAAACCCTTTAGAATCTTTAAAAAGTTTTGCAGATGCTTTTAAAAAGAATATCCAAGAAAGATTTGAAAGTTATTTAGACACTTTAGGTTTTTTGGCTAGTGCTGTTAAAAAAGTATTTAGTGGGGACTTTGCGGGTGCTTTAGATGACGTTAAAAATGCAGGTAAAGAAAGTTTAGACGTATTAACAGGGGTTAATGATTCTTTTGATAAAGGTAAAGAGTTTATAGAAAAAACAACAAAAGCAGTAAAAGACTATGTTACTGAAACCGTAAGTGCTGCAACCGCAAACGTTCAGCTCCAAAAACAAGCTGAGTTAGCATTAGTAGCAAATCAAGGATTAATTGAAAAATATGATAGACAAGCTGAACTACTTAGGCAGGTAAGAGATGATGAGTCTAAAGGCATTGAAGAAAGAATACAAGCTAATAAAGATTTAGCTAAGGTTTTAGACGACCAAGAGAAAGCAATGAAATCAAACGCTGCTATTCAAGTTGCAGCAGCTCGTACTGAGTTAAATAAAAACAAAGAAAATATAGAGCTTCAAAAGGCTTATCAAGAAGCTTTAAACGAACAAGCAGGAATAGAGGCACAGATAACAGGATTTAGAAGTGAACAACAAACCAATACAAACTCTTTACTAAGGGAGCAGAAAGAACTACAAAACGAATTAGCATTAATCGGTAAGTCTCAAAGGGATATAGAGAGAGAAGAATTAGTACAAGAATTAGAATTAAAAAAAGAGTTAATAAATAGAGAAGTAACAGACATAATAGAAAGAGACGCTTTACTGTTAGCAGCTCAGACAGAATTTAATACACAACTATTAGAGCTAAACGCAGGATTTAACGCAGAGGATTTAGCAGCTAAAACAGCTAATGATGATGCTAAAAAGAAAATAGATGAGGCTACTAAAAATGCACAGTTAGCCAATGCCGAAGCTGTTGGCGGTGCTATTGGTACTTTGGCGGGTATTGCTGGAGAGGGTACTGCTGCAGGTAAGGCTTTAGGAGTTGCATCTGCTACAATAGATACTTATGTAGGTGCAAACAAAGCTATTGCACAAGGTGGTATTGGTGGTATTGCATCTGCCATTGCTATAATTGCAACGGGTTTAACTAACGTAAAAACAATTTTAAGCACAAAAATACCTAAGACTAATGTAGGTGGTGCATCTGTTGGTGGTGGTGCATCTGGTGGTTCTATTCCAACACCCCCTGCTTTTAACGTTGTAGGCTCAAGCGATTCTAATCAATTAGCAGATGCAATCGGTGGACAGTCTCAACAGCCAGTACAAGCTTTCGTTGTGGCTAATGACGTAACAACAGCACAAAGCCTACAAAACAATATTGTTGAAGGTGCTACAATAGGATAAAATACAAAATAAATTAAAAACATTTATATAATAATATGCGGATAGTAGAACTAATTTTAGACGAAGACCAAGAAATAGGAATCGAAGCTATTAGCGTAGTGGAAAATCCAGCGATAGAAGAAGACTTTATAGCTCTTAAATCTCAAGAGTTTAAACTTGCTGAGGTTGACAAAGAACGTAGAATCCTTATGGGTGCTTTATTAATACCTAACAAGCCTATTTACAGACGTAACGGAGAAGACGAGTATTATATATATTTCTCAAAAGATACTGTCTTAAAAGCGTCTCAAATGTATTTAACACAAGGGAAACAAAACAACTCTACTTTAGAGCACCAATATGCAATCGAAGGATTAAGCTTAGTTGAGTCTTGGTTAGTAGAAGATAAGGTGCACGACAAGAGTGTAAAGTATGGAATGGATTTACCTTTAGGTACTTGGGTCGGTTCTGTAAAAGTAAACAATGAAAAAATCTGGAATGAGTTTGTAAAGACTGGTAAGGTTAAGGGTTTTAGTATTGAGGGGTATTTTGCCGATAAGATGGAACGCCCTAAGGAAGAGATTAAAGACGAACTAGCTAAGATAGAAGAAGCTGAAGCAGATTATTTATTAAGCCAAGTAACAGCTATCTTAAAAAACAAAGATTTAGAGTTAGAAAGTTACTCAGATTATCCAAGTGGTGTAAAGAATAACGCTAAAAGAGGTTTAGAGCTTAACGAGAAAGTAGATAATAAATGTGCTACTCAAGTTGGTAAGGTAAGAGCCCAGCAATTAGCACAAGGAAAACCAATAAGCAAAGAAACTATAAAAAGAATGTTTAGCTATTTGTCAAGAGCTGAAGAGTATTATGACGAAGGAGATTCTAAGGCTTGTGGTACTATCTCTTATTTACTATGGGGTGGTAAAGCTGGTTTAAGATGGGCAGGTAGTAAGTTAAAAGAGTTAGAAAACTTAAGCCTTGCTTCTATGACAGTAAACGAAGATTTTGCTATTATAGACGATAGACTTGCATACTCAACAGAACAAAAAGCTAAAGAGATGTCTAACGATTTAGGTTGTGAGGGAATACATACACACGATTACGATGGTAAGACTTGGTTTATGCCTTGCGAACAGCATAGCGTAGAGATGTACGACAAGTGTCCAAAAGGTTACAAGAAGAAAGATGGTAAATGTATCAAAAACTAAATAATAAATAAAATGAGTAAAGAAAAAGCACTTAAAATAATTAACGAGTATTTAGCAAAGCAACAGCCACAAAAAGTAGAATTGGCTTTAGTTGATGATTTACAAGATGTGTTAAATGTTTTTACAAAAAAATTAAATCCAACTTTTAAAGAGATTAACAAAGCAAAATCTCAACTAAGACAAGAGGGTTCACAAGCAGAAAAACTTTTAAACAAGGAAGAACAAAACATAGCACAAGCACTTAAAAGAATAGAAAAAAGTGCTAACGATTTAGGTATTGACCCAAGCAGTATAAGTGGTTATACAAGGGTAAAATCTCTTGAGAAAATTATACCAGATATGAGGGTTGTATTTAAAAGTGTTCAATAATACCTAAGGTAGCCATACAAATGAAAGACAAATCTAAAGAATTTATAACACCAAGTAAGACAAGCCCTAAAGGCAGTAGAAGAGGTGGTTGTTTATGTAAAGACAATACATACAAAACCAAGTGCTGTGATGGTAGCTTAAGAGCTCAAGGAATAGGAAACGTATAATAAATTAATATAAATAAAATGAGTAATTACAAAAGAGTTTTAAAACACTTAAACAAAGAAGAGCTATCTAATCAAAAAGTAGAATTGGGCTTAGCACAAGATTTATTGCAAGAATATAAAAAAGCAGTAGATAAATTTACCGATGCAGAAAGCACTATGGACAGAGCGTTAGAAATGTTAAAATCAAGCAAAAAAATTTATGAAGATATAGAACAAAAATCAAAAGAGTTAGGCATAGGTTTAGATACACAAATCAAAAAATTAGGGACTAACCTTGATTCATTTATAAAATCTGCTTCTAAAAGATAATAAAAAAAACTAATTTAAAAGCGACATAAAAAAAATATTAAACTCTTTATAAAAATGCAAAATAAATTAAACTAAATTATATATAAGTATGAAGTCAAACAATGTGATTGAAAAAATCAAAGATGTTTTAAACCTTAACGAAGAGGTTAAGTTAGAACAACAAGCTTTAGAAAATGGTACTGTATTAGAAGCAGATTCATTTGAAGCAGATAGCGAAGTATTTATCGTTACTGAAGACGAGCGTGTAGCTGTACCTGTTGGAGAGTATCAACTCGAAGATGGACGTATCTTAGTAGTAGCTGAAGAGGGAATTATCTCTGAGGTTAAAGAAGCTGGAGAAGTAGAAGAAGTAGAAGCCGAAGAGAAAGAAGAAATGGCTTATGCAACTAAAGAAGAACTTGCTGAGGTTAAAGAAATGATTGAAGAAATCAAAGCAATGTTAGAGCCTAAAGAAGACTTAAGCTCTGAAGATTTAGGAAACCTTATTACTGAAGAACTTTCTAAGCACGAACTAAGCGAAGTACCACAAGAGGTACAAGAAAAATTAAACGAACCAGCATCTGACCCTATTATGGCAAACCCAGAAGCTGATTCAACAAACAAACCAAGTTTTAAGTTTGCACAAAACCGCAAGCCTTCAACTTTTGATAGAGTATTAAACAAAATAATTAACAACTAAAATTAAATTAAATGGCTAATCCAACGATTACAAACTCCTCATACGCTGGGGAATTCGCAGGGAAGTACTTAGGTGCTGCTCTATTATCTGCTTCAACTTTAGACGCTGGAGCAATTACAATACTGCCTAACATCAAGTACAAGGCAGCTATGAAAGTAGGAACTTTCTCTAACTTAGTACGTTCTGCAGATTGTGACTTTGACTCTACAACTTCTGGGCTTACTTTAACAGAAAAAGTATTAACACCTTCTGAACTACAAGTAAACCTACAAATCTGTAAGAAAGAACTTCACGCAGACTGGGAAGCTGCTCAAATGGGCTTTAGTGCTTTTGACGAATTACCTCCTTTATTTTCTGACTATGTTATTTCAAGAGTAGCTGCTGAGGTTGCTAATGCTACTGAAACTTCTATCTGGAGCGGTGCTGCTGGAGAAGGTTCTTTTGATGGATTCTTACAAGTAGCTTTAGCTGATAATGATGTAAACGACATTACAGCAGTAGCTATTGATAGCTCAAATGTAATTGCTCAAATGGGTGCTGTCGTAGATAGTGCAGTTGCTAACGCACCAGCTATTTTAGGTAAAGAAGATTTAACTCTTTATGTTTCTACTAACGTAGCGCAATCTTATATTCGTGCTTTAGGAGGTTTTACTGCAACTATTGGTGGAGCTGGTACAGACAACAAAGGTACACAGTGGTACAATGGTGGTGCTTTATCTTTTGAAGGTGTTAACATCTTTGTAGCAAAAGGATTCGGAAGCAACAAAATGCTTTTAACTCCTAAGTCTAACTTATTCTTCGGAACTGGGCTTTTGGATGACAGAAACGAAGTAAGAGTTATAGATATGGCTGATACTGATGGTTCTCAAAATGTGCGTGTAGTGATGCGTTACACAGCAGGAGTACAGATAGGAATCGGAAACGATATAGTATTATATTCTTAATTACTAATTAACTGATATTAAGGGGTGGGCAAAAACTGCCTACCCTTTTTTATTTAAAACCAAAAAAATATGGCTTGTGCAATAACAAAAGGTAGAGGGGTAGGATGTAAAACCGCCTTTGCTGGAATTAAAAATATTTACATTATTGATTATAGTACTGTGGTTGCTGCTTTAGGAGACACTGCTGGGACTGTAACATTACCAACGGATGACACTGCTGAGTTCTTCAAGTTTGAAGTAAAAGGAGGTCAAACATCACTTGAGACAAGTGTAACATCTTCAAGAGAAAACGGAACGACATTTTACGAAAGTACTTTAAACATTACTTTTCAAGTGTTAGACGTAGCAACTCAAGAAGAAATTAAGCTTCTAAATAGAGGACGTGCTCAGTATGTAGTAGAACTTTATCCAAACGGTGCAGGGGTTACTAAGTATTTACTTGTAGGTAAAGACAATGGTGCTGAAATCACTGGTGGTACTATCGTTTCTGGTGCTGCTGCTGGAGATTTGCAAGGATTTACACTAACAGCGGTTGCAACTGAGGTTAATCCTCCGTTCTTCTGTACTGTTCCAGATATTGATGCTGCTACTTCAATAGTACCAGCTTAGTATTTTATTTATATTTAAAATTAGCCTTTCCTTTTGGGAGGGCTTTTTTTTTATACAAAATAATTTAGTTTTGTTTATATATTAGTATGAAGTTAATAGCAACAAACGGAGATAAAACTTTTAAGGTAATACCTAGACAGTTTATTAATGGAGCGATTACTGTAACCCTTACAAGTGAAAGCACTGGAGCGGTTATAACTAAGACTCCTACAGCTTCAACAGACGTAAATTATATGTCTTTTACTGTGGCTTTTGGCACTTTAACTGAAGCAGACTTTTACACGCTTGAAATTAAAAACGGAACTGTTATAATATACAAGGATAGAGTATTTTGCACAGACCAAACAGTAAACCAAGTAAACAACGATTACTATTCTGTAAACGATGGAGTTTATAATACAGAAGATAGTTTTGATAACGATTATATTATTTTATGAATGATTTACGAATAGTTAACTTAAGTAGTTACACAAGCCCAGAAATTGTAGAGAAGTCTAACAAGCAGTGGGTAGCTTATGGTAGTGATAATAATTTCTTTGGACATTTAATCTCTAATTATGAGAATAGCCCAACGAATAACGCTATTATAAACGCTATTAGCCAACAAATATACGGACTTGGCTTAGATGCTTCAGATTCAAGTAGAAGACCAGAGCAGTACGCTAAAATGATTACAATGTTTCACAAGGACTGTGTGCAAAAGCTATGTTTTGATTTAAAGCTAATGGGTCAGTGCGCTATGCAGGTCATTTACTCTAAGGATAGAAAGACCATTGCTAAAGTAGCTCATATTCCTGTAGAAAACCTAAGAGCTGAGAAGTGTAACGAAAAAGGAGAAATAGAAGGCTATTTTTACTCAGATGATTGGTCTAATGTAAAACCAAGAACAGAATTAAAAAGAATACCTGCTTATGGAAGTAGTAAAGAAAACATAGAGATTATATATGTAAAGCCTTACAGAGCTGGTTATAAGTATTACTCAAGTCCAGACTATACGGGATGTTTACAATGGTGTGAAATAGAAAGCGAAGTATCAAACTTTCACTTAAACAACGTACAAGGTAGTTTTAGTCCTAATACACTTATCCAATTTAACAACGGAACACCAAACGCAGAAGAAAGACAAAACTTAGAAAACAGAATAGCTCAGAAATTTACTGGTACTGGCGGTAATAAGTTCATACTTGCTTTTAATGATAACCAAGACGCTGCAGCTACTGTTGAAACTTTACCTATTAGTGATGCTCACAATACTTATGAGTACGTATCAAGTCAAGCAACAGAAAAAATAATGGTAGGTCATAGGGTTGTATCTCCAATGCTTTACGGAATTAAGGACAGCACAGGGTTAGGAAACAACGCAGACGAGCTTAAAACTGCTTCTATATTAATGCAGAACTTAGTTATAGCACCATTTCAGCACCTTTTAATTGATGCTTTTGATTCTATTTTAGCTTATAATCAAATAAGCCTAAAGTTATACTTTAAAACTCTACAGCCTTTACAGTTTATAGACCTTGAAAACGTAGAAGACGAAGAAACAAAAGAAGAAGAAACAGGGGTTAAGTTGTCAAAAGAACTACCAGACGAAATAGGCACAGCTATTGCAGACGCATTAATAGACTTAGGACAAGACGAATCAGAGCTTTTAAGCGACTTTGAGGTAATAGATGAGCGAGAAGTAGACTATGACGAAGAAAGCGGCTTAGATGAGGTTATAACAGACCTTAACAAACCTAAAGAAAAAAGTACACTTGCTAAAGTTTGGGAATTTGTCAGCACAGGAAGTGCTAAACCATACAGAGAAAGTGAGCAGGATGGTACAAGTAAACAAACAAAAGAAGAGGGTAAAGAGTTTTTAGTAAGATATAAGTACAGCCCAGAAAGAACTAAATCTACTTCAAGACAGTTTTGCTCTAAAATGGTAAGTGCAAAAAAGGTTTATAGGAAAGAGGATATTGAAGCAATGGAACAGAAAGCGGTAAATGCTGGATTCGGTAAAGGTGGTTCAGATACTTATTCTATATGGCTTTATAAAGGTGGTGCAAGATGCTCTCACAAGTGGTTTAGAAAGACTTACGTTCGTAAAGAAGGTGGTAAGGGCTTAGGGGATGCAATAACAACTACACAAGCAAGGTCAAGGGGTTTTAAGCCAGAAGCAAACGCTCAAAAAGTACCTGTAGCACCTAAGGATATGAAGTATAAAGGTTATACTGCTGAATATTGGAACAAAATAGGATTTAAGAATTAATATGGCAACAGCATTATTTATAAACAGAACGGACTTAGTTAAAAACTCTATAATTGATGGCAATGTAGACACAGACAAGTTTATACAATTTATTAAGGTAGCCCAGCAGATAGACATACAAAACCTTTTAGGAACGGAGCTATATAAAAAAATCGGTGCAGATATAACGTCTGGTTCTGGTGGTGGTGCTGGTTTAACTGGTAATTATCTAACTTTAGTTAATGATTACGTACAGCCTACATTAATATGGTTTGCTCAAATGAATTATATTCCTTTTGCAGCTTATCAAATTAAAAACGGTGGTGTATTTAAACATAGTAGTGAAACAGCACAAAACGTAGACAAAAACGAAGTAGATTATTTAGTAAGTAAAGCGAGAGAATACGCTAATTACTACTCAACAAGAATGGTAGACTATTTATCTTTTAATGATAATCTATTCCCAGAGTATAATCAAAACAGTAACGAAGATATTAGCCCAGATACAGACACAACTTTTAACGGATGGGTTTTATGAAGTATAAGGTAAAAGAGACTAACCTTACTAAGCTTAAAAAGTATATAGACGAGTCTTTAAAAGAAGAGATAAAGCAAAAACCTAAAAAGAATGAGTAACCCAATACTAGCATTAATACCAAGTGGCTATAAAGGTCAGACTGCCACAGCTCCAAAGGTTTACTCTGTTTTACCTAGTGATGGAAGTGGGGATTTTACTTTTGATAGAGCTAACGGACTTGCGACTAGAATAAATAAAGATGGACTTGTAGAAGAGGTGGCAAATGACACCCCAAGACTTGACTACACAAATAGCACTTGTCCAAGTTTACTTATAGAAAGCGAGTCAACTAATTTACAAGCTTACAGTCAAGATTTTAACAATGCAGTTTGGTTTAAATTAAGAACAACAGTAACGTCTAATAACACAACGTCTCCAAGCGGAGAATTAAATGCTGATAAAATACAAAGAACGTCAACTATCGCAAGTTATATACAAGACGGATTTAGTAAAAATGCAAGTCAAATTCAATACACAACTTCGGTTTTTGTAAAACAAGGCGAAGGCGATTATTTAGCTTTAAGAGTACAAGGTAACTTCTTTCAAAGAATAGATTTGAGATTTCAGTTTTCTACTAAGTCATTTATTTACACGAACGAGGCTGGTATTGCTGTATTAAATAGTACAAGCGTAACTGAGTATTCAAATGGCTGGATTAAACTATCATATTCGTTTTTATCTGACACTCAAAGCTCACTTAACAATTATTTTTCTGCAAGGGCTACTAGTGGAAACGTAGATAGTGGCGACACAAGTTCAACGGCTTTTGTTTATTTATGGGGTTGTCAAGTGGAACAAAGCACATTTGGTTCTAGCTATATACCAACGACTACAATACAGACAAGGTTTGCAGATGTTTGCAGTATAACCACTCCAGCAGACGTAACTACAATTACAGAAACTTTCGCAGATAATACAACTAACGTAATCACTTCTATACCTACTACATATACAGTAAGCAATGGATTGATTAAAAAAATAATAATGGACTAATGGCAAATGAAATGTATGGCAGCTCGTGGTGGGGCATAGGAGTTATAACAAACACAATAAACTGGGGAGAGGTTTACTATCCTTATGCTTTAATTAGTGAATTACATAGGCGTGCTTCTTATTACGAGAATTTTGAAGGCACAGATAAAATATTAACCGATTTAGAAAACTGTTTATAATGAGTTTATTAAGAAAAGCGAGTATCGTAACGACTCCAACGGCTTACGAAAATGGGAAAATACTAAGTATTAAACCTAACACGAGTGTAGGTGATTTCGATTTTACTAGAAATTCTAGTGCCACAAGAACTAATTCTCAAGGTTTAATTGAAGATATTACAGCTAACCTACCTAGAATTGACTATACTGGTGGCGAAGGACACTGGCTATTTGAACCGCAGTCAACGAACTTGGTTACTTATAGCGAGGACTTTAGTCAATGGGGACAAAGTGGAGCTCCTGCTCTTACAAGTGG
>ENA-OQVM01005350-OQVM01005350.1-marine-metagenome-genome-assembly--contig:-NODE-5350-length-12381-cov-4.007965_pt1 | contig 12381 bp, 9 predicted proteins | sample MGYA00237776_ERZ505498 | MGnify/ENA primary metagenome ERZ505498 (study PRJEB26159, sample SAMN06265151) | marine metagenome | isolation source: Helgoland LTER site | place: Germany:Helgoland, sampling... | reverse complement strand
TTTGCTCTGTTACTTTTTTCCATAGGCTCCATCCATACTTACTTTGGAGCCTCCGGCAAACTGGGGGCGGTTCACAACACCCTCGGCATCTGCGTAGGCCAGCACACGTAAAGGCAGGTCCAGACCAGCGGTCTGATTGTCCTGCATTGCGGGGGTGCCCAGTTTTGGGTTGCCAAAAATCAGCAGCTCTGTGGGGCGCAACTCCAAATCAACAGACGCGGCACCGCCTGCGTGATCCACGCGGGCAAAGACGGTGGCACCTGCACCTTCAACGGCGGCCTGCAGGCGGTCCATCGTGGTGGATACGGAATGAGGGCTGACCTTGTGCACAATATCGGCGGCAAAGGCGGGAAGGGTCATGGCGACACTCGCAAGCGTTGCAAAAATAGTTCGGCGGATCATCGGGTTCTCCTTGAGAAATGATGCGCCAAACATGAACGCCCCCGCCTAAGAAGGCGAGGGCGCGGTGCTCACGTCTGGGTGATCGGTGTTATTCTGCCGGTGTGGTACGGCGCGCGCGTACCATATCGTCACCATCCCAGATGATCTCTTGGGCGACTGACCGGCGTGCATCACGTTGCAGTGCCCAATCGCGTGCAGCGCGGCTGGCACGACCTAATGACATCTTGGCCAGCAGCCGTGCGACCCAGCGCACGTAAGTCGTGGCCCAGATGCGAATGGCCAACATCGACGGCGTCACGATCAGCGTCAGGACCGTGGCGATGCCAAGACCAAACACCACCGCCGTTGCCAGCTGTTTCCACCACAGCGCAGTGGGGCTGTCGATGGTATAACCCCCGTCGGCGAAGTTCAGGCTGAGACCGAACATCATCGGTGCCAGACCCGCCATCGTGGTGATGGTGGTCAACAGAACCGGTCGGATGCGCGCTTGGGCGGTGCGTATAATCGCCTCGATCCGCGGCATGTAGCGTTCATATTCCTGATAGGTGTCGATCAGAATGATGTTGTTGTTCACCACGATCCCGGCAAGGGCCACAATCCCAGTGCCGGTCATGATGATAGAGAACGTCTGATCCATCACCAGCATCCCGATCAACACGCCCGTTGTGGACAAGATCACAGCCAGCAAGACCAACAGCGAGTTGTAGAACGAGTTGAACTGCGCCAACAAGATGATGAACATCAGCCCCAGCGCCGCCGTAAAGGCCGATTGCAGGAACGCGCCGCTTTCGGCTTGATCCTCCTGATCGCCGGTCCATTCGTATGTCACCCCCAGCGGGAGGTCCGCATCGTCGAGCCATTTTGTCAGCTCTGCAATCCGCTCATTCGCGTTGATGGGCACCAGCCGGAAACTGCCGTCGTTCAACCCGCTTTGCAGCGCTTGCCGTTCGATGGCAGCGGCTTGTTCAGTGATTTTATAGGCTGTTCCGTCCGGCGTGGTGAGGTCCGCGTCGTTGCCCGCAGGGCGCAGCGAGGCCAACGTGGTGCTGACATCAACGCCATTCTCGCGCTTGATCTCGACCAATTTCATCAGGCCGGGGGCCACGTCCGCCTTGACGTCAAGGTGACGTTTCTGGTCGACGCGGTTGATCTCTGCCAGTTTTGGCACAGGGGTACGGGTGATAAAGTTGCTCAGCGGGATCAACCCGTCAGCGGTGCGCACCTTTAGCGTATCAAGGGTGCTCAGGACACGGTCGTCTGCGGGCAGACGCACGCGGATTTCGATTTCTTCATCGGAGCTGTCCACGCGCATCGTGTCCAAAAGTAACCCACGCGTGACCAATTGCACCATCGCACCGACCGTCACTACATCCGCGCCGTAGCGGCCCGCCTTCTGGACGTCGACATCGATCTGCCAGTCGATGCCGGGCAGGGGGCGCGTGTCCTCAATCAAGGTCAGTCCGGGGGTTTCGTCGAAATGCTGGCGTGCTTGCGCAGTGGCTGTGACCAGATCGACGAAGCTGTCGGATTTTAACCGCAAGTGTACAGGTTTGCCCGACGCAGGGCCGCGTGCCTGTGCAAGGATTTCAATGCGGATACCGGGGATCTGCTGCAATTGTTCTGTCAGTTCCGCAATGATCACATCGCCGTCAAACGCGGGGTCTTGGGTTTCGCGGTTCACGTCGAAGCCAAGCAGGGGCACCGTGAACAATTTTCGGGTGTTGTTGGGCCGATCCTCCCACGGAATGGTCTCAAGCTGGATCTGGCCAATGCTGTCTTTTGGTGACTGCGCGCCGCCTGTGTTACTGTCCAGACCGCCTTCACCTGCAAAGGCGAACGCTGTCTGAACGCCGGGGTGCTGAAGCACGATATCCTCGGCCTTTTTCAGCAGAGTGTCTTTTTCTTCAAGCGACAGGTTGCCACGCGCGAGGACATAGACGATTGCCTGTTCGGGTTCGGATCCAACAAAGAACTCAACGCCCTTGGAGTTGTTGCTAAAGTAGATCAGCACTGTGCCAACAAAAACAAACACTGTTCCCGCCATGACCAAAGGCATCACAGGATTGCCGGTGATAAATTCAATCACGCGGCCAAATGCATTGCGCTGGTAGCCTGCGTAGATGCGGTCAGGTTCGCGGCGAAACAACAGCGAAGTCAGCCAACGTCCAAAGCGGCCCAAGCGGGTCAACAGGGCGAAGAGCGTGATCAGCCCCAACATAAACCCGCCCAAGGCAAGCGCCACAACCGCAGCGCCCAGAACCAGAATGGCAAAGACCGACGCAAAGGTTCCGACCACGGAAAAGGTGTTCAGTGTCTCCATCCCGGCGAATTGCGTGCTGATCCATTGAAAGACCAGACCAGGTGCCCCCGGCGCGGGCGGCGCCATCAATACCACGAAAGGTACAAACAAAAGTGCGACACCAAAGAACAACAGCAGATGCAGGTAAAGCGGCAGACCCGCGACCGTGTTCATCTGTGCCGCCATCCAGTTTTCCAACCGGCCTGTCACGCCCCCCATAACCGGCAGATAGATCAGCGCCACGACCAATGAGGCCGACAGAACAAAGATCAACGTCACGGGTAACATGCCCATGAACTGTCCCGGCACACCCGGCCAAAAGAGCATCGGCAGGAACGCACAAAGCGTTGTCGCGGTGGACGAAATGATCGGCCAGAACATCCGCTTGGCCGCCTCGACATAGGCCTGCATCGGGCCATCGCCCTCTTGCTGGCGTTTGTCGGCGTATTCCACCACCACAATCGCGCCATCGACCAACATACCAACGGCCAAAATCAGACCGAACATCACGATGTTCGAGATCGAAATTCCCATCAAGGCAAGGAAGGCGAAACACAAAAGGAAAGAGGTCGGGATTGCAAAGCCGACCAGCAATGCCGCCCGGATGCCAAGCGCGGCCAGAACGACGATCATCACCAGCGCAATCGCGGTAAAGACGGAGCCCAACAACTGCTGCACCATACTGTCGACGATGCGGCTTTGGTCGTTCGAGGTGCCAACTGTTACGGCGGCTTGCAAGCCGTCCGGCCAATCAGCGGAGCGTTCCTCGACGATCTCCTTAACCAGTGCGGCGGTGTCGATCAGGTTGAAACCCTTGCGTTTCACCACCTGCAAGGCCAGCGTCTTTTCGCCATTAAAACGGGCGGTTCCCTGACGGTCCTCGAACGTGAGGTTAATCTGCGCCAGATCACCCAGCGTGACGACACGGTCGCCGTTGGTCTTTACCGGCAAGCCGTAAACATCGCGGGCCTCGTTAAACGACGATGGGATTTTGACCGAAAACGTACCTTGGCTGCTTTCGATCTCACCGGCTGCGATCAGTTGGTTGTTGTTCTGGACCACATTGATCAATTCGCCCGCCGTGACGTTGTAGGCCTCGAGCCGCAACGGGTCGATCAGCACCTCGAGCATCTCGTCACGGTCCCCGGCCAAACCGGCCTCCAGCACTGCGTCCAGCCCTTCAAGGTCGTCCTGCAAGTCACGCGCAACACGCGCCATTGTGCGTTCCGGCACGGGGCCGGTCAGGTTCACGATGATAATGGGGAATTCGGAAAAGTTGATCTCGTTGATCGAATATTTGTCATAGCCTTCGGGAAACTGGGATTCGGCGGTCGACATGGCGTCACGCACGTCGGCCATGATCTTGGTTTTGTCCCAGCCGAATTCGAACTCCAGTGCGACACCGGCATAGTTTTCGGCGGCGGTGCCGGTCATTGTCTTTAGACCGTCCAGATCGGACAGTTCGGTTTCCATCGGTTTGACCAGCAGCGTTTCACTGTCCACCGCAGAAATGCCGGGAAATTGCACCGAGACAAACAAGGCGGGAATCTCGATGTCCGGCTCGCCCTCTTTGGGCAGGGTGGAATAGGCATAACCGCCGACCACAAGGCTCAGCAGGATAAAGGCCAATACCATCCGCGCACGTGTCGCGGCCCAATCGACGATACCGGTCATTGGCTCAGTTCCTCGTAGGTTGGGGCGACTTTTACGCCTGCGGTAACGTATTCCTGACCGGTGACGATTACATTTGCCTCGGCGGGCAAGCCTGTAACCCAGACCCCGTCCACCGTGTCGCGCATGATGCCGATGGGGGCAAAGGACACAGTGTCTGTATCATCCACCAAACGCACGCCCAAGGTGCCATCATCGTTCAGCGTCATGGCCGATTGCGGGATCAGATGCGCTTTGAGGCCGGCCGATGCAATGGCGATTTCGGCGGTCTGGCCATCGCGGATCGCCAGATCGGTGTTCGGCACTTCGATCTCGACGCGGAAGGTTCGGGTTTCGGGATCGGCAGAGCGGGACAAAAAGATCACCTCGCCCACAACAGTTTGACCACCGGCGGCGAGTCGCGCACCGGCTTGTGCGCCCAGCGTGACGCGGTTCACTTCGGTTTCTGGGACAAACCCGACCAAATTGATTGGGTCGAGCTGGATTATCGTGGCACACAGCGCGCCGGGCTGCAAAAGGCTGCCCAGCTCGGCGGTGTCACTTTCCAGCAGGCCACTGAACGGCGCTTTGATAGTCAGACGTTCGATTTCTTTTTCTGCGCCTGCGACGGCTGCGGTCGCGGCCTCAATACCCGAGCGCGCGGCGCGCAGACCTGATGTGGCGGATGTCACGCCTGCCTTGGCTGTGGCAACTGCGGCCTCGGTTGCGGCGATGCGGGTCTGGGAGGCAAAACCGTCCTGCCCCAATTTGGTTGCGGCGTTCAGGTTGATGCGGGCTTCTTCCAACTGCGCGCGCGCCTGTTCAACGCGGGCTTCAGCCTCGGGAACGCGCGAATCTGCTTCGGAACGACGGGCACGTGCTTCCTCAAGCGCGGCGCCGCGTGTGCCGGGGTCCAACACACAAAGCGCCTCGCCCGCCTCAATGCTGGCTCCTTTGCGCAGCGGTTCAGATGCGACAACGGCGGAGGTCTCGGATCGCACATCCACCTGCCGCGCTGCGGCGGTTTGGCCGCGCAGGATCACAGCACTGTCGACCTGTTCGGCGGTCATTTTTCGCACCATGACCTTGACCAGCCGCTGGGCAGCGGCGTCAGGTTCACCTTCGCCGGTGTTGGCCGTCTCTGATGGTTCTTCGCTTGGGCTATCCATGCCTGCCATTGCAAGCAGCTGGGGGCGCGCAAGGATCGACATCGCCAGAATGATAGCCACGGCAATCGCCGCCAGAATTGAGAAAATACGCATTGCAGTGCCTCGAATGGAAAAGGTGCGTCTGATGACGCTCAAAAATCTTAGGGGGTATGTAGTGCAAGAAAAGTGAACTGACCAGTTTAGCCGTGATATTTTTTAGGGTCCTCACGGGGCTGTGCGCAAGGAACAGGCACAAAGCGCTTGATGGGGGTATTGGCTTGGCCACGTCTGCGCGGTAAGAGGATCGAAACCCAAGGCCAGAGGCGGACGGCATGAGCGACACCGACAGTTTTATCGAAGAGGTGAACGAAGAGGTTCGCCGCGACCGTCTTTATCTGATGCTGCGCCGCTACGGGTGGATTGCTGCACTGGTGATTTTGCTGATCGTCGGGGGAGCCGCGTTTTCAGAATACCGCAAGGCACAGGCCCGCGCGGAGGCTGAAACGCTTGGCGATGCGATGCTAGCTGCGATGTCTCTTTCGGACAGTGCTGCGCGGGCAGAAGCGTTGAGTGCTATTGCGCCCGGAACGCCAGCATCTGTGGCCGTTTTGCGGTTGTTGACCGCATCCGCACAGATCGAAGCCGATGATCCCGCGTCTGCGACCGCGACACTGGACGCGCTTGCGGTTGATGGGGATGTTCCTGCGATCTACCGCGAGATTGCGCAGTTCAAGGCGCTGACCCTGCAAGGTGCTGCTATGTCGATTGAAGACCGGCGTCAGGCGCTTGAGGCGATGGCACAGCACGGTCGTGCATTGCGCCTGTTGGCAGAGGAACAATTGGCACTGATCGACATCGAAAATGGCGACGCAACGGCTGCCATCGCGCGCTATCAGTCGGTTCTTGCTGATGCGGAAACCACATCGGAGTTGCAACAGCGCGCACTACAGGTGATTGTGGCGCTGGGTGGGGAGCCTGAACTGGCGGATGTGGTCACATCCACGGATGGGCAGACCTCATTGCAAGAGAATTGATCTATGCCTCTCAATGGCAAGGCAAGTACATAAATAAGGTGGGCAGGGCCATGATCCAGCAGCAGCGCTTTGGAAGCAGAACCGTAATCGGGGGGCTGCTTGCCGGTATTTTGGTGTTGTCCGCCTGTGCTGAAAAAGAAACCTACCTGCCCGGTGTGCGCGAAAATGTGCGTTCTGTATTGCAGGACCCTGACCTTGCCGCTCCGCTTGAGGGCGAAGTGGTACCCGAAAACACAACACGCGCGATTTCACTGGGGGCGGCAAGCGCCAACAGTGACTGGACCCATTCCATCGGTACGGCGACATACCGCGTGACCAACGCCGCATTGCGCGCGGCACCCGTTCTGGCATGGAGCGCGGACATTGGCGAAGGCGACAGCCGCAAGCTGCGCATCACGGCGGACCCTGTTGTGTCTGGTGGGCGGGTGTTCACGCTCGACGCCGGCGCGCAGGTTGTCGCGACCTCAACCAGCGGCGCGCCGCTGTGGTCGCGTGATCTGACCCCATCCGCGGACAAGCAAGGTCAAGGCACCGGTGGTGGTTTGGCTGTTTCGGGTGACACGGTCTATGCCTCGGTCGGGTTCGGCGTCATGGCAGCGCTGGATGCGGCCACCGGCGCCGTGCGCTGGACACAAGACCTTGATGCGTCGGGGTCGGGCACGCCGACTGTTTTTGGCGATTTGGTCTATGTGACCGCAGGCGATGATACCGGCTGGGCGCTGAGTAAATCGAATGGTCGTATCGAATGGCAGACCGAGAGCACCCGTTCGGCAAGCAACATACTGGGCGCGCCTGCACCGGCGATCAGTGATGGCGTATCCATATTCGCATTCGGGTCAGGCGAAGTGCTGGCTACTTTCCGCCAGGGCGGGTTGACGCGCTGGCAGGCCAATGTGGTTGGCAAGCGTCCGGGCCGCGCCCTGTCTTCGATCAATGATGTGACAAGCGCGCCGGTTGTTTCTGGCAGCACGGTATATGTGGGCAATCAATCGGGGCGTTTAATGGCGCTGAACGCGGGCAGTGGTCAAACCCTGTGGACTGCACGTGAAGGCGCGATTGGTCCGGCGTTCCCGGCTGGCGGCAGCGTGTTTTTTGTCAGCGATTTGAATGAACTGGTACGTCTTGACGCGGGAACCGGTGCGCGCATTTGGGGCACGCCGCTGCCGAATTTCATCAAGACAAAGCCGCGTCGCCAGTCTGCTGTCGTGGCCCATCACGGTCCGATTGTTGCGGGCGGGCGGGTGATTGTTGCATCGAACGACGGTGTGGTGCGCAGCTTTGATCCGACAAATGGCGCGCTGATCGGAACACTTGAGGTGCCTGGCGGGGCGACCACGGCGCCGGTCGTTGCGGGTGGCACGCTTTATGTCGTATCGGCCAAAGGTCAATTGCACGCTTTCCGTTAGCCGTGAAATGGGCTAAAGCGCGCATCTGATCCGGCCTGTTTTGGGCCATTGGAGCCGTTCATGTCCTTTACCCTTGCCATTGTGGGCCGCCCGAACGTGGGCAAATCCACACTTTTCAACCGCCTTGTGGGCAAACGTCTGGCGTTGGTCGATGATCAGCCGGGTGTGACGCGCGACCTGCGCGAAGGCGCTGCACGGCTTGCGGACTTGCGGTTCACGGTGATTGACACGGCGGGTCTAGAAGAAGTGACCGACGATAGTCTTCAGGGTCGGATGCGCCGTTTGACCGAACGTGCGGTAGATATGGCCGATATCTGTCTGTTCATGATCGACGCCCGCGTTGGCGTGACGCCTTCAGATCTGGTGTTCGCGGACATCCTGCGGAAAAAATCTGCGCATGTGATTCTTGCCGCCAACAAGGCCGAAGGGCGGGCCGGTGAGGCAGGCGTGATGGAGGCCTATTCGCTGGGTCTGGGCGAACCTATCAGCCTTTCCGCCGAGCATGGCGAAGGTCTGAATGATCTCTACACGGTGCTGGTGCCGCTTGCGGATGGCTTTGCCGACCGTGTGCAGGACACTGATACGCCCGAAACGGACGTCGATGTGGTTGAGGATGACGGCGAGATTGAAGGCGCTATCCGGATGCCGACCAAGTCAAAGCCGCTTCAGGTCGCTGTGGTCGGGCGCCCGAACGCCGGCAAATCCACGCTGATCAACCAGATTTTGGGCGAGGACCGTTTGCTGACGGGGCCAGAGGCAGGTATCACGCGTGACGCTATATCGCTGCGCACCGAATGGAACGGCGTGCCGATGCGGATTTTTGACACCGCCGGCATGCGCAAAAAGGCCAAAATTCAGGAAAAGCTTGAGAAACTCAGCGTCTCGGATGGCCTGCGTGCGGTAAAGTTCGCCGAAGTTGTGGTAGTGTTGCTGGACGCGGAAATTCCGTTTGAGCAGCAAGATTTGCGCATCGCCGATCTGGCAGAGCGTGAAGGCCGCGCGGTGATCATTGCCGTGAATAAATGGGACATCGAAGAGGACCGTCAGGCGAAACTGAAGGACCTCAAGGAGAGTTTTGAGCGGTTGTTGCCACAGTTGCGCGGTGCGCCGTTGATCACTGTTTCTGCCAAAACCGGGCGTGGTCTGGACCGGTTGCAAGAGGCGATCATGCGGGCCTATGAGACGTGGAACCGCCGCGTGACCACAGCGCAGTTGAACCGCTGGCTGTCTGGCATGATGGAGGCGCATCCGCCCCCCGCACCACAAGGCAAGCGCATCAAGCTGCGGTATATGACGCAGGCCAAGACGCGCCCACCGGGTTTTGTGGTGATGTGTTCGCACCCCGATAAGGTGCCCGAAAGCTATAGCCGCTATCTGGTTAATAACTTGCGGGTCGATTTCGACATGCCCGGCACGCCGATCCGGCTGTGGATGCGCGGTCAAAACGATGCGAATCCCTACAAGGGCCGCAAGAAAGCACCGCCTTCAAAGCTGCGTAAACATACCGACGGGCGGCGCAAGAATTAACCTTTGCGGAACGCTTGGAGTGTCGGGACCAGCATAACAAGCGCGCCGCCGCCTGCGATATAGGCAACAATCGGGGTGCTCTCCAGATTGGCGACGACGACTGCAACCAGCGCCCAGATTACCGCGATCCCGTAAGTAGGGGCGCGGCCTAATGCGGCTTGGACAAAACTGCCGATGACGATGGCGAGGGCGACAAAAACGATGCCGGCGGTTGTTTCGCTCATGTAGCCATACCCGGCCGCCAACAGACCAAGCGATACGCAGGACGCCGCAGACAACCATCCGGCGTAAAGCCCAACAGGCCAGGCCGCCCATGTGGTATTCGCGACAGGGGCGAGGAAAAGCGCGGCAAGCGCGCTGAGCAGCATCACCCAGATCAGCACGCTGGCCCAGATCGGGCTGGCGACCGCGACAGCAAGCCAAACCGCCCCGACCGCCATCGAAATCACCAAAGGTTTGCGCATGTCGTGCCATTGCGCGTCTTCACGTGCGCGCCACAGACCCCAGCCCATACCGATGATCAACCAGCCATAGATCAGACCCCAGATGGCAAAAGCATAGCCTTCGGGCTGCACCGGTGGGTCGTCTTGCGGAACGGGAAACTGGTTGGGGTCAAAGCCCGAAAAGCTTTGTACAAAGTAGGGGGAGACTGCGAATGCGACGGCCATGAAGAGGCAGGCAATCGCCATCAAGGATCGGTTTGAGGTCAGCATGTCGGGCCTTTCTGCGGCTTCTTTCGCTATCTTAGCAAGATAATGCCGCAGAAAGGATATTCAATTGGGCTTACGTCAAGCCACCTTCGGCGGTCAGCGTCGTCTTGCCGCCAAGATAGGGGGCCAACACGTCCGGCAATGTGACGGACCCGTCTGCCTGCTGGCCGTTTTCCAGCACCGCGATCAAACAGCGCCCCACCGCAAGGCCGGATCCGTTCAACGTATGCACGAACTGCGGTTTGCCGCCATCTTTTGGCTTGAAACGTGCGTTCATGCGGCGCGCCTGAAAATCACCGGTCGTGGAGACAGAAGAAATCTCGCGGTAGGTGTTTTGACCCGGCACCCAAGCCTCGATGTCAAAGGTGCGGCGCGCACCAAAGCCCATATCACCGGTGCACAAAAGCACGGTGCGGTAGGGAATGCCCAGCCGCTCAAGCAGATCTTCGGCACAGCGCAGCATGCGTTTTTGCTCATCATCGCTGTGGTCTGGATGCGTGACGCTGACCATTTCGACCTTTTCAAACTGGTGCTGGCGCAGCATGCCGGACGTGTCGCGGCCCGCTGATCCGGCCTCCGAACGGAAACAAAGCGTGTGCGCGGTATAGCGTTTGGGCAGCGCGTCTTCGTCCAGCACGTCGCCCGCTGCAGTGTAGGTCAGCGGCACTTCGGACGTGGGCACCAGCCACCAGCCATTTGTCGTCTGGTAACTGTCTTCACCAAATTTCGGCAGTTTATCGGTGCCATACATCGCCTCGTCGCGGACCAGCACGGGTGTGTTGACCTCAAGCAGGCCGTTCACATCGACGTGGGTGTCGAGCATGAATTGCGCGAGCGCGCGGTGGATGCGGGCCACGGCACCCTTTAGCATCACAAAACGCGCGCCAGACGTTTTTGCGGCGGTTTCAAAGTCCATGCTGCCTGCAACACCGGCAATCTCGAAATGCTCCTTCGGGGTGAAGTCGAATGTTGGAATGTCACCCCAGCGGCTGACTTCGACATTATCGGCCTCATCGGCACCTTGGGGCACATCATCTGCAGGGGTGTTGGGAATGCGCGCTAAGATGTCTGTCAGCTGCAGGTCAAGTTCTTTGGCCTCTGCCTGCATGGTTGCAACTTCGGCCTTTTTGTCGCCGACAAGCGCGCGCAGGCGCTCAAATTCAGCCTCGTCGCCCTTGGCTTTTGCGGCCCCGACCAGTTTGGATGCCTTGTTTTGCTCGGCTTGTGCGGTCTCTGCAGCACCAATGCGGGCGCGACGGGCTTCATCAAGTTTAAGCACCTCAGAGGACATGGGCGCATCGCCGCGGCGCGCAAGGGCGGCGTCAAAGGCATCGGGGTTTTCGCGGATGGCGCGGATGTCATGCATGGGAGCGGTCCTGTTCGTTGAATCGATTGGACGCGTTATGCCTTATTCGGTGCTGCTGCGGTAGATACCCTGTGCAGGTTTGAAAACACAGGTTTCTGCCCTGTAATCGCCCCTTTCGACCTTGCGCCCATCCGCCCCCATGCATAGGTTCGGCCAAACGCCGCGGGCTGGTCCCGAGAGGCCCCAAGTAGCACTGTAAAAAGGACCTGACCCATGCAAGGCATCCAGCAATTTATCCCGCTGATCCTGATTTTCGGCATCATGTATTTCCTCTTGATCCGCCCACAGCAGAAAAAGCTGAAGGAACACGCGGCCATGGTCGCGGGTCTGCGCCGTGGTGATCAGGTCGTGACCCAAGGCGGCATGGTCGGCAAAGTCGTCAAGGTCAAAGACGATGGCGAGTTGGAGGTCGAGATTGCGGATGGCGTTAAAGTGCGTGTGATCCAGTCCACCATCGCAACTGTTGTATCCAAGACCGAACCAGCCAAGTAACTGCGGGCGATCTGGCCGTGTGCCATGTGCTGATAAAAGGGCGATCTTATGCTTCAGATTGATCTGTGGAAACGGATTGCCATTGCGCTGACTTGTGCTCTTGGCATCTTCCTTGCATTGCCGAATGCGTTTTACGGACCTGTTGAACAGCATAATGATGCGGTTGCCGCGATTGAGCTGAGCGGTGCGACTCCTGAACTCGAAGAGCAGCGCAGTCTTTGGCCAGAGTTTCTGCCATCAGGCTTGGTTAATTTGGGCCTTGATTTGCGGGGCGGGGCGCATTTGCTGGCGGAAGTTAGCGTCGAGGATGTGTATAGCGACCGTATTGATGGCTATTGGCTGGAAGT
>ENA-OQVM01005345-OQVM01005345.1-marine-metagenome-genome-assembly--contig:-NODE-5345-length-12386-cov-3.562921_pt1 | contig 12386 bp, 10 predicted proteins | sample MGYA00237776_ERZ505498 | MGnify/ENA primary metagenome ERZ505498 (study PRJEB26159, sample SAMN06265151) | marine metagenome | isolation source: Helgoland LTER site | place: Germany:Helgoland, sampling... | reverse complement strand
TGGGTAAAGCTATGGAAGACGCCAAAGATTACACCGCATCAGCTGACTATTATTTGCTTGGTAATGAGTTAAAGAACAAAGAGACACATTACGATAAAGAACGCATGACCTATAAGTTGGCACTGCAGCAGAAGTTTTGTACTGCTGAGCTTTTTCAAAATTTTGCTGATGCCGGCTGCACTGCGCCAGATCCCATATTTATCGTTGGTCTGCCTAGAGCCGGTTCTACGCTGCTTGAGCAGATATTAGCCTCGCACTCCATGGTGGATGGCACGTTGGAACTTAATAATATCCCTGCCATAGCACACCGGTTGAATGGCCGTCGTACTGTGCATGAGGAGCCAAGGTACCCTGAAGTATTGAGCCAGTTAACGCCGGAGATCGCTCAAAGGCTGGGTCAAACCTACATTGATGACACTCAAATTCACCGCGAAGGTGGCAAATTCTTCATCGACAAAATGCCAAATAACTTTCGCGATATAGGGCTGATCCGGATGATCTTGCCCAATGCGAAGATTATTGATGCACGCCGTCACCCCATGTCTTGCTGTTTTAGCGGTTTTAAACAGTTGTTTTTTGAGGGGCAGGATTTTACCTACGGCCTTGAAGAGATCGGCACCTACTACCGTAATTATGTTGAGTTAATGGATCATTGGGACAAGGTGCTACCCAACTTCGTTTTACGTGTTCAGCACGAAGATGTGGTGGAAGATCTAGAAACACAAGTGCGGCGAATGCTCGACTTTTGCGGGCTGCCTTTTGAGCAAAGTTGTGTAGATTTCCACGAGAATAAACGCAGTGTGCGCACGCCGAGTGCTGAGCAGGTGCGCCAGCCCATTTTCCGCACTGCATTAGATGCATGGCAAAACTATGAGCCGTGGCTGCAACCCTTAAAGGCATCATTAGGCGCTGATCTTTGTCGTGAATATGGTATCGAGTGATTAGCTGTTAAGCGTGGCGGCTGTTTGTTTTGCAGTTTAGAGTGAATTTAATGAAGTATTCTTTGTTACTCCCAGTGTTTCTAACTTACATGTTTAGTTCCTTGGGGTCAGCATATGCTGGCTCACACGGCGGTGCTGACAATGATAATTATGTGATCATGCTCTCACTAGACGGTTTTCGTTACGACTATCTCGACAAGTATGATGCGCCAAATCTAGAAAAAATTGTCGCCAGCGGGATTACCTCCAAGGGGTTGATCCCAGGTTTTCCCAGCAGTACCTTTCCAAATCATTACAGCATCGTCACAGGCTTATATCCCGGTAATCATGGATTGATCGGCAATAACTTTTACCATCGCGAGCGTGGGCAAAAGTATGCAATGAAAAATGCTCAAACGGTTACAGATGGCAGTTGGTATGGCGGTCTGCCGCTTTGGCAGGCTTTGCAGCAGGCGGGTTTGCCTACGGCCAGTTTCTTTTGGGTAGGCAGTGAGGCGAATATTCAGGGCGCTTATCCCACCTTTTACGAGCGCTATAGTGGTCGCGTGCCCAATGCTCAAAGGGTTGAACAAACATTGGCGTGGCTGCGCCTTCCCAAGAACCAACGACCGCGTTTCGTGACGCTGTATTTTTCCACCGTGGACAGTGCCGGGCACAACCATGGGCCAGATTCCAAACAAGTGCGTAACGCTGTAAAGGCAGTAGATAAGCAGGTCGGTGCGCTGATGGACGGGCTGGCAAAACTAGATTTGCCGGTAAACTTATTTGTTACGTCAGACCACGGCATGGATGCGGTGAAGGCTGAAAAAGTTATCTTTCTGGACGACTATATTGATTTGCAGCAATGGCGCGGTAAATCGAAATTGATTCAAGGTGGTGCGCTAACGTACTTCTATAGCCCAGATGCGCAGTTGGTAAAGCGTACTTATGCTAAGTTGCGCGGTGTGACGGATGTAAAAGTCTTTAAGGCGCCTGCATTTCCCAAGTGGTTTTATTTTTCGCCCAGCGATCCGCGTACACCAGATTTGGTGTTGGTCGCCGAGCCGGGTGGCTATATTGGGTTGCGTCGGGCTAAAGATCAAAACCGAGTGGTTAAAGGCGCTCACGGCTATCGCGCGGACAATAACAAAAGTATGCACGGCATACTCATGGCCACTGGGCCTAGTTTAAAATCCGGTTTGGTCACGCCCGCTGTTGAAAACGTCCACATTTATCCCATGATTATGCACATTCTCGGTGTGCCGGTGACGACAAAGATTGATGGCGAACTCTCAGTATTGGCGCCTTATCTCAATGCTTCCGAATCAGATTAAGCGCCTGATTAAGTGTCAGATTCGACGCCGTATTAGGCGGTGAAGCGCATTGAAAGATCCAACGGCACCACGCTTTTGGTGAGGTCGCCACTGGATATGAAATCTACTCCTGTCGCCGCAATCTTACTGATACTGTCAGCTTCAATGCCGCCGGATGCTTCGAGCAGAATTTTGCCCTGACTGCGTCGCACCGCCTCTTCGGTATCGGCAATAGAAAAGTTATCGATCAGTGCGATGTCGGCCCCTGCCTGGGTGGCTTGATCTAATTCGTCCAGCGTTTCAACTTCTACTTCTATGGTTTTTCCCGGGTGAGATGCTTGGGCTAAGCGAATGGCTGGTGCAATGCCGCCTGCTGCTGCGACATGGTTCTCTTTGAGTAAAAAAGCATCGAATAAACCAATTCTATGGTTACTGCCGCCGCCACAACGCACCGCGTGTTTTTGCGCAAGGCGTAAACCGGGTACGGTTTTTCGGGTGTCTAAAAGCTGGGCTTTATGGCCGTCGATGAGGGCAACATAATCCGCTGTGCGGGTAGCAGTGCCTGAAAGTAGCTGGACAAAATTTAACATGGTGCGCTCAACAGTGAGTAAGCTGCGCGCGCTGCCGGTAAGGGTGAACAGAGTTTGGTTGGCGACAAGGGCGCCAGCGTCTTCTACAAGCCATTGAATCGCAATGTTTGCGTCCACTTGTTGAATGGTCTCATCTACCCAAGCCTTACCGCAAAATACGCCGTCTTCCCGTGTGATCACGGTGGCATTGGCCTGCTGGTCTTGGGGTATTAGGCTGGCTGAAATATCGCCGCTGGCATTGTTGCCGCCAAGATCCTCGGCGAGGGCTGCGGCCACATTTCTTTTAACTTCTAAGGCCAGATATTTAGGGTCTAATTGATTGTGCATATGAGAGCTCACTTCATTATCTGGGTTGGGCTGAATGATACAGGTCAGCGCGTTATTTTAACCGGCTAATTGCTCGAGTTATATCGCTCGCGCTCTGAACAAACAATTTCATTACAAACGGTGCGGCGCAGTATAAACTTTAGGCGTGACAGGAAAAACAAAATGATGGCAGACACCCACCATCGCTTACCAACCGCCCTTTGGACGCCCAGTCCAAACTGCGCGCCACGTATAGAAAATTGTGCCCCAGAGCTAATTGTTTTGCATTGTGTTTCGCTGCCGGAGGGTGAATACGCTACCGGCGCACCGCAGCGGCTATTTCTTAATCAATTAGACATTAACGAGCACCCTAGTTTCCACGACTTAGAGGGTATGCGTGTGTCACCTCACTTGTTCATTGATCGTCATGGCACTGTGCAGCAATTTGTTGGATTCAACCATCAAGCTTGGCATGCAGGCATTTCCAGTTGGCAGCATAGAAATAGCTGTAACGGCTACAGTATCGGCATTGAGCTTGAAGGCACGGCAACATCTGACTTCACTCATGCGCAGTATCATTCGCTGACAACCGCCTGTCGCTGGTTGCTTGCTTGTTACCCAAGTATTGGTTTTGATGCCATTGTTGGTCACATGGAAATAGCACCAACACGGAAAAATGATCCCGGCACAGGATTCGACTGGCTCACACTTTATCAAGCGCTGCATGATCAAGCGCTACATGCACACTCGGCAAAATTGTATTAGGTTTTCACAAAGGAATAATTAGTAAATGGATGCTCAGGATCGGTTGGAACAGCAAGCAAAACTAGATGTTGAAGAAATACAGGAGTGGGTAGATGCGCTTGACGGCGTGCTTAAGCGCGATGGCGTTGCTGGCGCAACTCAATTGCTAAGAACACTCTCCGCTGAGTTAACAAAAACCGGTGCTAGTCTGCCCTATACCGTTTCCACCCCTTACCGAAATACCATTCCTACCTCGCAAGAGGCCTTCATGCCCGGCGATCTATTTATGGAGCGGCGTATTCGCAGTCTGATTCGCTGGAACGCATTGGCTATGGTTGTGCGTGCAAATCGTCGCCCAGGAGATTTGGGCGGGCATATTTCTAGTTTTGCATCGTCGGCCACGTTGTATGACGTTGGCTTTAACTACTTTTTTAAAGCGCCTAATGCTGATCCGTCAGTTGCTAATTCAACAGCTGGCGATCTTATCTATTTTCAGGGTCATGCAGCGCCCGGAATTTATGCACGCTCATTTTTGGAAGGTCGCCTTTCAGAGGAGCAAATGGACAACTTTCGCCGTGAAGTAGATGGCAAAGGCTTATCGTCTTACCCACACCCTTGGCTGATGCCGGATTATTGGCAGTTTCCAACTGTTTCTATGGGGCTGGGACCGTTGCAGGCCATATATCAAGCTCATGTGATGAAATATTTAGACAGCCGCGGTTTGGTTGAAATGGGTGACCGTAAAGTCTGGGCTTTCCTGGGTGATGGTGAGTGCGATGAACCTGAATCTCTTGGCGCGCTATCTTTAGCCGGTCGCGAAAAGTTGGATAACCTGATTTTTGTTGTGAACTGTAATCTCCAGCGGTTAGACGGCCCAGTGCGCGGTAATGGCAAAATCATTCAAGAGTTAGAAGGCTACTTTAGGGGCGCCGAGTGGAATGTACTCAAAGTGGTTTGGGGCCGGCTCTGGGACCCAATATTAGAAAAAGATAAGCATGGGTTGCTACAAGCGCAGCTAGATAAAATTGTCGATGGTGAATATCAAAACTTTAAGGCAAAGGGCGGCGGTTATGTTCGCGACAAACTTTTTGCCCAGCACCCTGATTTGCTCAAGATGGTAGAGCACCTCACCGACGATGACATTTACCGCCTCAATCGTGGTGGTCACGATCCATTTAAAGTTTATGCGGCGTACCATGCAGCCACCCAACACAAAGGTCAGCCTACGGTGATCTTGGCCAAAACCGTGAAAGGTTATGGTATGGGCGATGCCGGAGAATCTGAAAATACTACCCACCAAGTTAAGAAATTGAACTTGGAAGAGTTGAAGCAGTTCCGTGATCGATTTGATGTGCCGTTGGATGACGCGCAGTTGGAAGATGTACCTTACTTCCGGCCATCTCCTGACAGTTCTGAAATCGCCTATATGAACAAGCAACGCCAAGCACTAGGCGGCGCCATTCCTCAGCGCGTGCTGGATGAAACAGTGCTAACTGTGCCCGGGCTAGAAATTTTTGAGGCGCAGTTAAAAGGCAGCGGTAAACGCAGTATCAGTACAACCATGGCCTTTGTACGCATCCTAGGGTCACTGATCCGAGATAAGTCTTTGGGCAAACGCGTGGTACCCATTGTGCCTGATGAGGCGCGAACTTTTGGCATGGAGGGTATGTTTCGTCAGCTTGGAATTTACTCTTCCGTAGGTCAGCTTTACGAACCCGAAGATTCCGATGCGCTGGCGGCCTATAAAGAGTCTGAAAGCGGTCAGGTTATAGAGGCGGGTATTAACGAAGCGGGCGCATTTGCTGCGTGGATGGCTGCCGCAACTTCCTATAGCACTCACCAATTCACGTTACTGCCGTTTTATGTTTACTACTCAATGTTTGGTTTTCAGCGTATTGGTGACTTGGCATGGGCAGCGGGAGACTCGCAAGCTAAAGGCTTTTTGTTAGGTGGGACGGCGGGCAGAACGACCTTGAATGGTGAGGGTCTTCAACATCAAGACGGACACTCGCATCTGCTCGCAGCTACTGTGCCTAATTGCATAAGTTACGACCCCGCGTTTGGCTATGAGTTAGCGGTAATTGTGCATCGCGGTTTGCAACACATGTATGCAGAAAATGCAGCCGTTTACTACTACATCACCCTAATGAATGAGGCTTACCAACAGCCGGCTATGCCCGACGGTGTGGAAGAGGGCATTGTTAAGGGCATGTATTTATTCTCGGAACAAGGGGATGCCAAGGCACCAGCAGTGCGGTTGTTTGGCAGCGGCACAATATTGTTAGAAGCAATAGCGGCTGCCGCAATGTTGGTTGAAGATTATGGCGTGCGGGTACAGGTTTGGAGTTTGACCAGTGCCACAGAGTTGGCGCGTGATATTCAAGATGTGGGCCGGTGGAATTTATTGCACCCAACCTCTGAACCGAAACACGCTTACGTTGCTCAGTGCATGAATGAAAATGCGGGTAAGAAATGGATGGGCACGCCAGTTATTGCAGTTTCAGATTATATGAAGGCATTACCGGAACAGTTGCGTAGTGCCATAGACGCCCCCTTCCACGTGTTAGGTACTGACGGGTTTGGTCGCAGTGATACCCGCGAAAAACTCAGACATTTCTTTGAAGTGGATCGCCGCTTTATTGTTCTAGCAGCGCTGGGCCAGTTATTACGTGCAGGTAAGATTGACGCGAAAGTGGTAGAAAAAGCCCAAGCAGATTTGCAGTTGGATGCAGAAAAATCCAACCCGCGCTTGGTCTAGAAAAGTTAACAAATGGTAAAAATAAATTAGATAAAAAAGCAGTCGTTGTTGATTTAACGGTTGTTTAAGTGAGGAAGATTTGGACGTACGTGTACCCAACTTAGGTGATATCGATGAGGTAGAGGTGACCGAACTGTGTGTTTCGGTTGGCGACCTTGTAGGTGAAAACGACCCTATTATTGTCATTGAATCTGATAAAGCATCCATGGAAGTGCCAGCGGGTGTTGCCGGTGTTATCCAGAGCTTTGCCATTAGCCTAGGCGATGTGGTGGGTGAAGGGTCGCTCATTGCGCATATTTCGGTAGATGCAGAAGAAACGGTGGCCGAAAGTGAGACACAAAAGCCCAGTGTGGATGAGTCCAAAACTGAAGCGTCGACCGCAGATGTGGGCTCACCCGCGAGCGTCAGCGACGTTGCGGCATCGACTGCTGACGAATCTCCAAGCTCAACAAATCAAAAGAAAGACTTAGATGTACTGGTGCCTGATTTAGGTGATATTGATGAAGTTGAAGTCATCGAGATAGGTATAGCCGTAGGCGATAGTGTAAGTGCCGGTGATTTACTGTTGGTTCTAGAATCAGATAAAGCTTCTATGGAAATTCCTGCGGAAGTCGGCGGTGAAGTTATAAAACTTGCAGTGGCAGTGGGGGATCAAGTTGCCGCTGGCAGCCTAATTGCAGTGATTGCAACTACAGACGCTGGCAATGTTGCTTTAGTCAGTGAAAATAGTGCAGGTCCGGATTCCAGTTCTAAACAGACTAAACGGGAACCAAAAGAAGAAAAAACAGAATCTGTCGATGCAAAAGGGGCTTCTAATGCGCCTACCAAAAAACCTGAAGCATCGCCTAGTCCGGCAGAAACTGCAGCAGCGAGCGCAAGTGCGGTAGATAAAAATATCTACGCCGGTCCAGCAGTGCGCAGATTAGCGCGGGAATTGGGTGTGGATTTAGCCGCAATAACAGGCACTGGCAATCGTGGACGTCTGACCAAAGATGACGTTAAGGTTTATGTTAAATCGCAGCTGAAGCAGGAATCTGCTGGTAGTGGCGCTGGCGTGACTGGCGGTGCAGGCATTCCTGCAGTGCCGGAGATAGATTTTTCTCGCTTCGGTGAAATAGAGGCCGTGCCACTTTCCCGCATTCAAAAGCAAGTTGCCGTGAATATGCATCGCAGCTGGCTCAACGTGCCTCATGTGACCCAGCACGGCAAAGCGGATATCACAGAGTTAGAAGCTTTTCGTAAAGGTTTAAAACCGGAAGCGGCAGCTCGAGAACTCAGCCTTACGCCCTTAGCTTTTTTGGTTAAGGCTTGCTGTCATGCATTAGAGGCTTATCCAAAATTCAACAGTTCTCTGCACAGTGACGGCAGCCAGATTATTGTGAAGAAGTATATGCACATTGGTATTGCGGTAGACACTCCAGGTGGGTTGGTTGTGCCAGTGATACGAGATGCTAACAAGATGGGTATTTGGCAATTGTGCGAAGCAATCGGCTCACTCGCAGAAAAAGCGCGTAACAAAAAGTTAGCCATGGATGATTTAAGCGGCGGCACGTTTACTATTTCTAGCCTTGGGGCTATTGGTGGCACCGGCTTCACGCCCATCGTCAATACCCCGGAAGTAGCCATTTTAGGAGTGGCGAATTCTGCTATGGAACCTGTCTGGGAGGGTGCTGAGTTTAGTCCCAAACTGATGCTGCCGTTGTCGTTGTCCTATGATCATCGCGTAATCAACGGTGTTGATGGTGGCCAGTTTATGCTTTTGCTCAGTCAAATACTGGGCGACATCAGACGATTGGCTTTGTAGGTATTTTTCAGATATCCCTTTTGTTACTAGGGATTTTCCTGAGGGCCTCGCCATTGAGGCTCCTCGGTATTACTCATCAAGGTTCTAGCCAACACAAAAAAGTAATCGCTGAGCCTGTTGAGATAGACCCCTGCTGCGCGCAAATTCTCAGTGGCTTCAGGTTGTTCTTGAGTGGCTTCCAGCACTGACCATAAATCTGTTTCTGCGCGCCTACACACGGTTCTGCAAACATGACTGTGCGCTGCCGCAATAGTGCCGCCGGGTATTACGAATTCAGTCAGAGGCGGCAGTTCGGTATTCATTTGTTCAACTGCTTGTGTGATGCTGTCTTGGCCGGTTACCAATGTCTGGGCGTCATACTGACCCTCCAAAGCTAAAACAGCGCCAAGGTCAAATAACGCTTGCTGAACCTCGCCCAGAGTAGTTTGTATTTGGTCAGCTGGATCAACCTCGGTCAGGTGACAGCGCAATAAACCAATGGCGCTGTTGAGTTCATCGGTGCTGCCCAGTGCCCTGATCATTGGCGCCGTTTTGGCTATTTTTTTGCCCGTGGCCAATCTTGTTTGACCGCCGTCGCCATTGTTTGTTGTCACTCGACTGATTCGACTCATAACTTTTTCTTGTTCCTTCGCATATGATCGCGGGTGAAGCTTTGTGTAGCGCGCATGGTATAACGAAATACAGTGGACTAAATCGCAGAATTTTCATCTGCTATCGCGACGACAAGCACTTTATGATTTAGGCTTGGAAGAAATTAGGCAGTTGTTGAGCAGTTAATAGGAGACGAAACTATGCCCTCATTCGATGTTGTTTCAGAAGTAGATTTGCATGAGATACGTAACGCCGTAGATCAGGCCGTTAGAGAAATGCGTACCCGTTTTGATTTCCGCAATGTTGAGGCGGATATCGAGCTAGAGGAAAAAAGCATTTTGTTAACTGCCCCTGAAGAATTTCAGTTAGGTCAGTTGAAAGATATTTTGCGCGACAAAATGACCTCTCGCGGTGTTGATAGTCGCGCACTAACGCCCGGTGACGTAGAAGGCGCTGGCAAGTTGAAACGCCAAAAATTTACCCTAGCCCAAGGCCTAGATAAGGACAACGCGAAAAAGCTCATCAAAGTATTGAAGGAAGCTAAGCTAAAAGTGCAAAGCCAAATCAATGACGACAAAGTGCGGGTCACCGGTAAAAAACGTGATGATTTGCAAGCGGCTATGGCTGCCCTGAAAGAGAGTGATGTAGACCTGCCGCTGCAGTTCAACAATTTCCGTGACTGATTTAAATAGCTCAACTGAAGTAGTTGGTGAGTCGCTCTGGCAGCAGTTGCTCGACCGGCGCATGCTCATATGTATGGCAACGGGTTTTGCGTCGGGTTTGCCGCTTTATCTACTGATTCAACTGTTGCCCGCTTGGTTGCGGCTTGAAGGCGTCAGCCTCACGGCCATTGGCTTTTTTACCATTGTCCAATACCCCTACGCGATCAAATTTATTTGGGCGCCAGTGGTTGAGCGCTACTCACTGCCGATGCTCGGGCGGCGCAGAAGTTGGATGCTTATTACCCAATTGGCGTTGATTGGATTCATCGGCTCACTAGGTTATTGGCAACCAGGCTCCCAACTACAAACTATTACTTTTATAGCCGCTGCCGTTGCGGTTTTTAGTGCCACTCAAGACATTGTTTTAGACGCCTATCGTCGAGAAATTTTGGAAACCGAAGGCCAGCTGGCGCTAGGCAATACCATTCATGTGCAGGCCTATCGCGTCGCTGGGTTCATTCCAGGTTCCCTAGGGTTGTTTCTCGCAGGCAGCGTGAGCTGGGAGATCAACTTTACCGTTATGGCGGCCTTTATGGGTGTAGGCGTATTGCTGACGCTGTTTATAAAAGAGCCTAAAACCCTCGCACCGCCGCCGTCGAACCTTTGGCAGGCGACCTACTTACCCTTCCAAGAATTCTTCCAGCGTCGCGCCCTCGGGCCAGCGTTGGCCGTACTGGCTTTTATGGTGCTGTATAAACTTGGCGACAATATGGCCACGGCATTGTCCACACCCTTTTATATTGATGCCGGATTTAGCACCCAGCAAATTGCCATAATCGCCAAAAACGCCGCGTTTTGGCCGGCCATAATTGGTGGTTTTTTGGGTGCAATTGCTATTTTTAGGATCGGTATTAATCGAGCGCTGTGGGTTTTTGGGGTGTTTCAATTAATCACCATTTTCGGTTTTGTTTGGTTGTCTCAAGCGGGCAACGACCCTTGGGTGTTGGCCATTGTCATTGCCGGTGAGTATCTGGGCGCAGGGCTAGGCACCTCAGCGTATGTGGCCTACATTGCCCGGGAAACCTCCCGCATGGCGGTAGCCACCCAACTCGCATTGTTTACTGCCTTGGCGTCGTTGCCTCGGGTAGTCTCGTCTAGTTTCAGTGGGCTAATTGTGGACAATATTGGCTGGACAGATTTTTTCTATTTGAGTGCGATGCTGGCCGTGCCTGGCATGCTTTTACTCTATTGGGTAGCGCCGTGGAACGCGATCAAGGGAGACGTTGAAGGGAAAATCTGACCAACACAAACTCAGGTTTTTCCGCTAAACGTGCCAGCGGTGATGCTTCAAAATTTTCTCGCCGATCAGCACTACACCCTCGGCTTCAAGTAAGCGTCGCTGTTCAATCATGCGAGAACCGCCACGTTCGGCGATTTTCATTGCAGCGTTAACCACGCGGTGCCAAGGTAGTTTGGTACCGGCAGGTAGGCGGCTAAGGGTGGTGCCCACGTAGCGGGCATAGCCCGGAAGGCCAGCAAGCTCAGCGATTTGCCCGTAGCTGGCAACTTTGCCCTTAGGAATGCTGGCGATAACTTGCCAAATGAGTTGGGGTTTATCCAGTTCAGCAGAATCCTCAAGAGCGTCAAAGTTTTGCGCATTGGGTTGATTTGCAGGCGGGCTACCCCCATTTTTACCTTTAACAGACTTTGAGGTTTTTTTTATGCCCTGGTTGCTGCTGTTTTTTTTGATGCCCATTATTGAAATGTACCTCCTGTTCACTGTGGCTGGCTACATTGATGCATGGCCAACGGTTGGATTAGTCATGTTAACGGCGGTGATTGGCGTTTCATTGCTAAAACGCCAAGGCTTGGCCACCTTAACCCGGGGTGTAGGGCGAATGAATTCTGGCCAGGTGCCCGGACAAGAAATAGCTGAAGGTATTTTGCTTGGAATCGCCGGTGCGCTGTTGATAACGCCCGGATTTGTCACAGATACGGTGGGCTTTCTTTTGCTCTTTCCGCCGAGTCGTATGGCCATCGCCAGCGCTATTCTGCGCAATGCTACTTTGCAGACGAATATGCGGAATAATATGAGCGCCAATGCATCTTTCTATGAGACGGGTAGCGAATCACCGCCAACTGGGCCAGGTGCCGGCCCAACGAAACCTGCTCCGGACGCCAGCAAGCCTGGCACCACTGTTGAAGGCGAGTATCTGCGTAAAGAGGATGACTGAGGTGGCTTGATCACGCCTCTTCTGAGCTGACGGAATTTTGGACCGTTGCTACCATTTACTGCCAGCTAACGAGGGGGCGCTGGCTCTATTGGGTGTGAGCTGCCTAGCAAATAGTCCTTTCTAATTTAAATCTGCCCTTGAATATCGCTGCACTGACCCTATTATACTCGCTCTCGCATTAGCACTCTCTTCTGGAGACTGCTAAATGAGAGCTGGCGCATTAGCGTCAAATCATGTGGGGGGTGAGCTATCGCTAAACAGCGTTTACGACCTCCCATGTTTTGGAAAGTATTCCGTATTTGGAGCAACTGGGAGAACTAGTTAATGAATATTCGACCCCTACACGACCGCGTTGTCGTGCGTCGGTTGGAAGAAGAGGCCATCAGCTCTGGTGGTATCGTGCTTCCTGATTCCGCCACTGAAAAGCCTTCACAAGGTGAAATTCTTGCGGCAGGACCTGGCAA
>ENA-OQVM01005341-OQVM01005341.1-marine-metagenome-genome-assembly--contig:-NODE-5341-length-12391-cov-73.063261_pt1 | contig 12391 bp, 11 predicted proteins | sample MGYA00237776_ERZ505498 | MGnify/ENA primary metagenome ERZ505498 (study PRJEB26159, sample SAMN06265151) | marine metagenome | isolation source: Helgoland LTER site | place: Germany:Helgoland, sampling... | reverse complement strand
AATTGAAGGAAGAAGATATTTTCACAACTAATTATCTTCAAGAATAAAAAGTTATTCTCAAGAATAATTTTGTGGAGTCAAAGGGAGTAAAATCGAACTATTTTGTGGAGGATTTACATTTATTATATTAATCTTATATTGCTATAAATTGTATTTACAAACATAGTACGAGGGATTTGCGATAATAAAAATAAAGTATGTACACACTTCAAGTATTTAGGACAAAATCAAAAGATTACGAGGAATCTTTTCATAAAATGGAAAACTTTGTTAAAGAACATAATCTCTCGGTGGCGGATTATGCTAAGTCAAATGGGGATAAAGACATTCTTCAGGAATTGGCACTATTGATAAACATGCACGAACCTGAAATTGAAAAATATAAAGAGTTAATTGACACACCTTTTGATGGAGATACTATTGAAGACTTTGGCAAATATCTCTTTGTTAATATAATCAATATTTCTGGAAATTATCACTCATCACTAGACGATTTAGTAGAGGAATTATATGATTTTGATTTAGATGACGAGGCAGATAAGTTGGATGAAATACATAGGATGATAGAAGATCACCTAGAGGATAGTTTTTCCCAAATTTCTGTTCGGATTTATGGCTGCATAGATAACGAAAATAATATTTTTAACTATCCTGCAGAGGGTGAAAAAAATAAATTGAATCCTGAATTGATGTTTCTTAAATCAGAGGAATGGAGTTTTTCTGTTATAAAAAAATTATTTCGTGAAAGTTCAGGAAATGATAGCTTTGACATTTTAAATGATAATTGGGAATTGACTTGGATTGAAACCGGGTTGTACAATTTAGATGACTGTAAAAATGTTGGAAATAAAACTTATTTTATTATATGTTATGTAAAAGAAGTGACAGATCTTCATGTATCATAAAATAATTAAGAAGAAGTTTTTGATGAAATATTAAAATTATGGGAAGCAGACCTAAAAATGCCTTAAATGACAGCGCATGGGAAAAGATGGATGACGGAAATTATGATGAAGCTTTAAAAGATATTTTAAAATCAATAGAGTTAGAACCATATTCACATAATAATGATACTGCCGCTATGATTTACTTTAACTTACAAAATTTTGATAATGCCCTTAAGTATTCCAATGAATCCATCAAATTAGATGGTACCCCCTCTAAACCTGAGCACTTATTTACAAGAGCACAAATATTAGTTAAACTAGGAGAAATAACTAAGGCTAAAAAGGATCTTGAGGATGCTTTTTATTGTGAGGATGACTGGGATGATGGTTACGAAGACGCTAAAAAACTTCTTAAAGAAATTAGTAAAAATTAAATAATAACAAATGCCAATTAATAGTAACAGAGTTAAATATACTAGAGAGCACATTGACTTTTAGATAATACTCTTATTAATTAAAGTATAACATTTTGAAAAAATTAGAACTACAAACAATCGGACTACTATCAGCTATCGCTATTGGAATCATTAAAATATACCAATTCTCAACATCTAGAGTATATGTATCTAAAGGTTGGAAACAAGGTTGGAAACTAAATCCAGACACCCCGACTAACATCGCGATAACTTTAGTATTAATAACGGCAGCAGCAATAATATTATATAAAATACACAATAAAAATAACAAAGAATCTGATATTGTCAAAACAGTTACAGATTTTCGATTTAAGAGTTTGTTAAAATTTATAATATTTGGGCAGATATTTGCAAGCTTATCTGAATTATATAATTATGTATTTAAAAAGGATAAATTGAATAAAAACGATCGAAAACTATCTAATACTAATCACAAATATGATCGTTACATTAAATTTGGAAATCCTGGATATAGGCATGGAGGAATAGCAGGTGTATACAATGTAGAAGAAATTAATCGCAATTTTGCTGTTGACGGGAATGGTATTTTATTTGTAGAAATGGAAAGAGAAGATGGAACAAATTTTATGAGAAAATATGACTCACCAAATAAAGACTATATAATATCTAAAGACCCCGGATTTCCAGATTTAGATATGCAAATTTCTAAAAAATTAAATGTTAATGTGACTAATTCAGAAAAAGAAGAATATTTAAATAACTCAAGTAAAGTAAATACAAAGTTACTTTACAATTTAAGAGAAGAACATTTTAAACTTGATGACAATAATAATTATTTTGAGGCAATAAAAAAATTAACACAAATTATTGAACAAATTCCTGTTTTGAAAGGCCAGTCTTTAATTGCATATGCAGATCCAAGTGACTTGTTAAACGGAATATTATTAGAAGAAATATATTTCAATAGATCACAATTATATTCTAAACTAAACTTAATTGATGATGCAAAAATTGATTTAATAAAAGCTATAAATTCAAAACCCGGCAGAAAGGACCCAATTATTCATCATCACCTAGGATGTGCCATGATACAGTGTGGAGATTTTACATCATGTATTGAGCATTTTAATATAGCAATAGAAAAAGATGCAGAATATTATGATTCGTATTATATGAGGGCAGTAGCTTATTCTAGTGATAAATCTGAACTAACAGATATTAATAAAGCTATAGATGATTTAAACAAATATCTTGAACACGACCCTGATGATGTTGCTGCACTTAATTTATTAAAGGTATTGCAATAAAATATTATGAAGATAGAACAGCACACATCTTTAATATATTCCCTTTTTAAATCTAATGAGAACGCCCTAGAGCCATTGTTGGATAGTTTGATTTCACATTTTGAAATTTCAGATTCAGATAAAAAATTGACAAAACAAAAAGTTTTAGAAATTTTAATTCAGGAGTTAGTCATTTGAATCCGAAACAGTTTGATAACTTAATCACTATCGCAAAGGATAAAAATTTAGATGAAAACGAAATTGTAAATAAATTGAAATTTTATGAAATAGATAAAATATATCAAAATTATATTATTAAGTTCCTAAAAGGCTATAATCAGGCTAATAAACAAATTGAAGTTTCTAAAATGGATTCTGATTTTAAAGGGGTTCAAGTATCCACTAATGATTCAAATTGCTTCAATGAACGAAACTGGAAGTTTTACAAGAGGTTACTATATGAATGCTGATATCGATAGAATGGAGCCCATTGAATATGAGGAAAAAATCAGGTATCGCATCTTTATAAAAAATCCAATAATAGTAAATAGCGGCAACAGAAATATTAGATTTACTACCAACCCTGTACGATATATTAAGTGATTTTTTTTTAAATAACTAAAGTGAACTTTTAATAAGATATCTTCATCATTAGGCAGGGAGGATATTGAAGGAGGAGAATTATATTATTTCGATTAAGATTTATATATTAAAGCAAGAAATTATCTTCAAAAATAAAATTTATTTCCAAAAATAATATTTGGAGCCCATAGGAGTGAAGTCACACTATTTTGGGGAAGATTTGGATGTTTTTAATTAATTCTTTTAATTTTAATAATTCCATATCATCTACTTCTCCTCTAAACTCTTTTGGAACAATAAAGGTTATTTGCTTGTCATAATTTTCTGTGTTAAGCCAAACATTAGGGCTATCATCTACAATATGAACAGAGTTGTAGGTTTTAGCCCATTCAGATTTAAAAATTTTATAATAGGTATCGTTTTTTTGTTTGCAGTCTAGCCGTGTTAAAATTTTGAAAGTCTTAATACCTAGGTCCATACAAATACGATTTGCATAGTCTTCTTTTGCTGTTGTATATACAATGATATGCGTGTAGTAGTGATTCAAAAAGTCTATAAAACCCTCTACAAATGGTCGTTTATAAACTTTTAAATAGGCGTTATACTCAAAAAGTAATGCTGCTTTTTCATGCGGCGCATAAGAACCGTAAATTAACGCATGGTCTAAATCTAATATACAAAGTCTAGTGTAAGCCAAAATTCTATTTAATAAGGATTTATATATTGATAGTTAATTTGTGTTGTTGGTATTGTATCTGTTCCTTTAACAGGCTCTAAACTTTCAGCAAGAGCAATACCATTTAAGGAATACAACCAAATTTCCACTATTTACTTAAAATAATTTCATTAAGATTTAAGGATTCAAAAACTAAAAATTATAAAGTACTTATTCCTTTTAATATTTTAAGTAAATGAAACTGATTAGGAGCCGAAATCGGTAGACATGTTGGATTAAAATCCAATTTTTATAGTATACTTTCTTTGAATGCTTTTTTTAATAGTTTTCTTAATACGTCATAACCATCTGAGTTTAAATGTAAGCCGTCTTGAAGTAAAAACCGCCCATCAACCGTATTGTTCTTCATCATTGCTGAATAAAAATCAATATGTTTAAAAAAGTTTTTTTCGTTACTTAAATCATACATTATTTGATTTATGGTTTCTATCGTTTTCAATTTATCGATTCTTTCAAACGAAGGCTTGATGGAAATATTAAAAATAAGGGTGTTTGGAAATTTTCTATTTATGACTGTAATAAATTTTTTAATCAGTGCCACAATCTTTTTGGCTGAGTACCCTAGATTTAGATCATTGCCTCCTAAGTACAAGACGATTGCTTTTGGCGCCTCAAAAGTAAAAAGAGATTCAAAGTGATGGCTAAGAGATTCAATATAGGCCCCTCCAAACCCCAAGTTCAAAACGTTTAAGGATTTAAAGTCATTTTCAATAGTTTTCCATAGTCTAATTGAAGAACTTCCGTAAAAAACCACCAAATTTTTCGTATTATGTTTGTGTTTGATTTTTTTTTCAAGTGCACTTATTTCACTTGTGAAATGGGTGTCTTTTTTATTTAATTCAGTTACCCATGTTTTATACCTAATATTTAAGTTTTCAATTACCCCTTTAATTAGGGGGTCTTCAGAAGATTGAATACCATATTCACTCATTTTAAATGGTGGCATTATTTGACACTTATAAACCGCTTCCGATGGGAGTTTGTCAAAGCCTGTCATCACTAAGGGTACTATATAGGGCTGTTCTTTCATACTAGCAGCCAGTTTAAAAATTCCTAACCAAAATGAGCCAGGTGACTTTTCAGTGGTATGAGAACTGCCCTCTGGGTTAAATACTACGTCTATTTGTTGTTCTAAATTTTTTATCGTTTCTAGCCGAAACGCTTCATGTGCTTTCTTCACCGTTTGTTTGTCTAAGTTGGGAGGTGTGAATGCTTTTGAATAGACCTTAATATAATCCAGTTTGTCGTAATAGGATTTGTGATTCGTTTCATCGGATAGGGCATGTCTTACGATTCTGATACCGGGAGTATTATAATACGTGTGTACTATTTTACTGCTAATAAAATGGCTATCCAAAGTGAGTTGAAAATTAGTGTCAACAGTTAAATAGTCATGATTTAATAAATGATTGTAAATAAAGATAGACCCCTTTGAATTGGGGAGGTTCTCAGAGCCTTTAATTTCGTAATTAAGGCAGTCAAAAGCCGCATTTATATTTTCTGCACATTGAATGCGTATATCGCTCGCAGAAAACTGCTGATCAGACTCCACAACTTCACGATAAGCTCTTTTTAGATCACGTAAAAAATTTTTATTTATCTGCTTCATTTACAAGGAATTCTAGTAAATTTCTAACCTCTAAAGGGTTTTTGAGATAATACTTGGCAGTAGTTGTTTTTTTACCAACCTTGATTGTATAGGCATCTTCTGGTAAATTGATAAACATATTTTCATCGGTTACATCATCCCCAATACAGAGTTTGAAATCATAATTTTTATTTGAAATAAGTTCTGAAACAGCAGTACCTTTATTAAATTGACTGTTTGTAATTTCAATGGCCTTATCCATGTTTAATAAACTGACATTTTCTGGAGCCAAGCCATCTATAACAGTTTTTAGTTCTACAGCTCTTTTGCTTGCTAATTCTGGGTCTACTTTTCTGTAATGCCAGACTAAACTATTTTGTTTTTCTTCTACAAAACTTCCGGGAGTTCGGTCTGTAAAAGAATTAAATATTGGTAAGAAGTTTTGGATCCAGTCTTTATTATTATTGATTTTTTCAGTCCACTTTTCAGTTTTGATATAGTAGCCGTGTTCAGCGACTAAAGTGAGATTCATTCTGCCAAACCATTTATCTAGAAACAACTGATCTCTACCACTAATAATCACTACATCAGTGTTTGGACATTGATTTGTTTTGTGTAATAACTTTAATAGTTCTGGAGAGGGAATGGCTAGTTCAGGTTTCTCATTGAATTCAATCAGTGTCCCGTCATAGTCTAATAAAAGTAGTTTTTTATGGGCGGCTTTATAAGCATTGGCGATGACCTTACTTATTCGATTGTCGATTTTAATAATGGTGTTGGTTTCTGTGCTTTTAGATTCAGAATTTAACTCGTCCATAAAGTCTTTAGCCCAGCGATTGACGTTGTAACGACTTAGCCGTTTTTGCATACTAAAGTTTCTTTGCTGTTGCTCCTCTAAAGGCATATTAATAGCTTTGAAGATAGCTTCAGACATAGAATTTAAATCAAAGGGGTTAACTACTAATGCTTGAAAAAGTTCTTTTGAAGCCCCGGCCATTTCACTAAGGATTAGAACGCCGTCTCCATTAATACGGGTCGCTACATATTCTTTGGCTACAAGGTTCATTCCATCTCTAATTGGTGTGATCATAGCAATATCAACATTTGAATAGAGATCTATTAAATCTTCAAAGCTCATAGATCGGTAGTAATACCATATGGGCGTCCAGTTTACAGTTGCAAACTTTCCATTAACTCTGCCTACAATTTCATCCGTGTCCCTTTTTAATTTCTTGTATTCTGGAACATCTGACCTAGAGGGAACCGTAAGCATTACTAGCCGTACTTTTTCTAAATATTCTGGGTGCTTGATTAAAAACACTTCAAAAGCTTTTATTCTATTAATTACTCCTTTGGTATAATCTAGACGATCAATCGATAAAATAAGCTTGTCATTATTTGAAGATTTTTTATGTAGTTCTATTTGTTTTTTAAGTTCTGATTTTTCATCGGACTTCTGCTCCAGTTGCTTTTTGGCTGTTAAATTAAATTTTTCATAATCTATTCCCATAGGAAATGTATTGACTACAACCTCTCGAATTCCGAAACTAATTTTATTAAAATTCACATCAAGTCTTAGGATCCTTTTCACAGAACTCAAAAAGTGTCTTTCATAATCATAGGTATGAAAGCCTATAAGATCTGCTCCCAAGACCCCCTCCAAAATTGACTCTCGCTTTGGAAATGTCCTGAAAATCTCAAAGGAAGGAAACGGAATGTGTAGAAAAAAGCCTATGTTAACATCGGGCTTTAGGTCTTTGATCATTTTTGGACATAACATTAGCTGATAGTCATGAATCCAAATGGTATCTCCAGAAGAAATATTTTCTATAACGGCTTCCGAAAATTTCTGATTAATGGCTACATAGGACTCCCAGTGCGCCTCACTAAAAATAGAATATTCAATAAAATAATGAAAAAGCGGCCACAAGCATTTATTTGGCAATCCATAATAAAAATCGTCTATTTCTGAATTATTTAAATTTACGGGGTAATAGCCCCCTTTATTTAAGGATATTTCTAGTGAACCCCATGATTCATTATCTATTTCATCAATTCCGATGCCTGGCCACCCAATCCAGAGTGAATTATTTTGATTGTGGAACGTCTTCATCCCAGTAGCTAAGCCCCCACTAGTAGTGGTAAATTCAAAAGAATTATTTACCTTAGTTATCCTAATAGGAAGTCTATTTGAAACTATAATATTTTTACCCATACACTTAAATTATAACTTTTTTTAATGCAACAAAATAAAAAGAACCTAAATTATGGAATAATAGGAAATTGCAAATCTTCGGCACTCATAAAAGAGGATTCCGCAATAGATTGGTGCTGTTTGCCACAATTTGATTCCCCTTCAGTTTTCGGAAAAATACTGGACGACAAAATTGGAGGTCAATTTAAAATTGAGTGCGACTCTTCCTTTAGCATTAACCAAGAATACTATCAGAATACCTGTATCCTTGTAACAAAATTCCAAAGTAAAGACCACGAATTTCATCTGATAGATTTTATGCCGAGATATCAAAAAGACTCTTCTAATTACTATGCACCTCCAGAAATTACGCGGATTTTAAAGCTTGTAAAGGGGCGTCCGAGCTTTAGAGTGCTTTACGACCCTAGGCTTGAATATGCTTTGGGTGAGACTAAGAATTATGTAAAAGAAGATTTTGTAGTTAGTGTTGTGGATGCGGATCACTATGATACTTTATATTTATATACAGACTTAGATAAAAGAGAATTGTTAAGTGGAGCAAAAATGATACTTACAAAAGACCATTTTATGACCGTATCATATAATGAAAAAATAGAACTTCCCAACACTGAATTTATACAATATGAATTTGAAATGACAAAAGTATATTGGCTTAATTGGTGCAATAAAACCCCTTCTTTTAAAATTTATAACCATGAAGTTCTTAGAAGTGCCATGACCCTAAAATTATTAACTTTTGAAAAATCAGGGGCAGTTTTGGCTGCGGCAACTACCTCAATACCCGAAACCATAGGCGAAACAAGGAATTGGGATTACAGGTTTTGCTGGATAAGAGATGCCTCTATGGTTATCAAAGTAATTGCCAAACTAGGCCATGTCAAAATTGTAGAAAATTTCATCCGGTATATTATTGACTTAATTCCAGATAAAAATGAAAAGTTTCAAATTATGTATGGCATTAATGGCGAAAAAATTCTGACCGAAAAAACCTTAGACCACCTAGCTGGCTATGAAGGGTCTAAGCCCGTTAGAGTTGGAAATGCAGCGTTTTTTCAAAAGCAAAATGATATTTACGGCATACTAATGGATGTAATTCATTATCAAATTGAAAAATTTTCAGACAACAAAGAACGGCACGAAGAGTTGTGGACGATTGTTAAATCTATTGTTTGGGTGGTAAATAATAATTGGAAACTCGCCGATAAAGGCATCTGGGAGTTCAGAAATAACGATCAGCATTTTACATTTTCTAAACTCTTGTGTTGGGTGGCTGTAGATAGAGCAATCAAGATTTCCTATTTAATACAAGGCGGTAAATCTGCAAATAAATGGGTACGCTTAAGAGATGAAATCCATAAGGATATCATGGGTAATTCTTGGAATGAGGAAAAACAGAGTTTTATGCAATCCTATGGTTCAGATCATTTGGATGCTTCGGTTTTACTTATGGAGTATTATGGGTTTATTGAAGCCAAAAACCCTAAGTACGTAAAAACCGTCAAGGCCATTGAAAAAGAATTAATGCATGAGGACCTATTATTTCGTTATAAAAATGATGATGATTTCGGGACTCCTAGCTCTTCCTTTACTGTCTGTTCTTTCTGGTTTATTAACAGCCTTTATAAAATTGGTGAAGAAAAAAAATCTAAAGAATTATTTGATAAATTGTTGGGCTTCAGCAATCATCTTGGTCTGTTTAGTGAAGATATTGATTTTAAAACCAAGCGCTTATTAGGAAATTTTCCCCAAGCATATTCACATTTGGCATTGATAGATAATGCGATGAATTTTAATTCATTTTCTGTTGGTGATTAATCCTATAAAAAAGTAATCCAAATCTTTTGAAAAGTTCGAACTTTTGTAAGATTGGGTCACAAATAAAGAGTACAACTAAGAAAAACGCCAAGCTTGCTTGAGCGTTTTTTTGTTGGTACTGTTTTCAAAGTGGAGCTTTATGGGGTCAGTGAAGCTAATCCCTTCTGGGTCACAATTTATCTCCAAGAATAATAATTTATTTTTGGGGATATTTTTCCCGCTGTATCTACCCGTTTTTTAATTTGTAAATAGTTCATTATATTTGAGTTATAAACCAATTTAATTATGCGCTATTTTACGTTAGCTATTTTGCTTGTAAGCCTTTCAGGATTTAGTCAAACTATTTCAAAACAGGTTATTGGTCCAGCAGGAGCTACTTATGAAAACGGCACCAACAAACTCAGCTATACCGCAGGAGAAGTGCTGGTGGGGGCTATGACCTCCGAAGATGGGAGCATACAATTAGGAAACGGCTATTATCCGTCTTTGGATTTATCAACCCTAAATACACAATCTCCAGAGCTACAATTACAAGTCAAGGTTTATCCAAACCCCGTAACAGAAGCCATTTATATCACCCATCCCACAGAACAGTTCTTTGAGGTAAGGATTACAGACGTCAGCGGAAAACAAATTCTACAAACAGCACACCAGAAACAACAACCCTTAAGTGTTCAAACACTAACTTCAGGCACCTACTTTGTAACAGTGACCACAAGAGATTCAAAACAAACCAATACGTATAAAATTATAAAGCAATGAAAAAGTTTTACGCCATTCTATGCCTAGCCATAGCATCACTAACACAACTACAAGCTCAAGCTCCACAGGGTTTTAACTACCAAGCGACTGTAAGAAACAGTGCTGGGGATTTAATCGTAAATGCCAATGTGTATTTCAAGTTTAACGTCATTCAAGGTTCACTAACTGCAGTACCTATTTTTACAGAAACACACTACGTTTCAACAGATGACTTAGGACAGGTAAATCTTGTTATTGGACAGGGCACAGCCAATACAGGTGCCTTTTCAGCATTAGACTGGTCATTGGGAAGTTATTATCTAGGCATTCAGTTAGGCATTGACGGTCCTAATGACTATGTGGCTATGGGAACCACCCAACTGCTTAGCGTTCCTTACGCACTATACGCAGAAAACAGCGGAAACAGCACACCAACTACGCCTAATTTAGAAACAGTTCTTGCTGAAAATAACTCTGCTAACAACCAACAGATAAAAGACTTACAAGACCCAACAGAAGCTCAAGATGCCGTGACAAAAAACTATGTAGATACTGAAATTGAGAACAGCGTACCGGACATAGAACAAGTCCTTACACAGGGGAATGATGCCAATGGGCTGCAATTGAAAGGATTAGCAGACCCTACAGAGGCTCAAGATGCAGTAACAAAGACATATTTTGAAAATAATACTTCAAGCTCGGGTTTAGCACCAGGCAATACTGTAGGAGATATGCTTTATTGGGATGGGGAAAATTGGGCACAGATACCTTCACCAGAAAACAATGCAACGCTTAAATTTTGTGACGGACAATTAACATGGGGTGGTTGCAGACCAAACATTTTGATTCATGAATGTATGATAGGTAGTTGTGAAGGGGGTGGAAGGATTTTTTATGATTTATATCCGAACGGTAGTATAGTTTCTAGTATCGAACTACTATTAAGTCAAACAAATAATTTGCCTGATGAGAACGATTTAGTAGTATTAAGTTGGCCTCAAGAATGGACAGACTATACTTACCAACTAAATGATGAAATTAGTATTTGTGGCGTCCCAAATGGAACATATTATGTTAGAGCTAAGGTTGAAAGTAATTTGGGCACCTCTTATTCTGAAACTATTCAAGTAGTAATTGACCAGAATAATTCATGTCTCCCAGAGCCAATTCAAATGATTACTACAGTTAGAATACAACTTACATCCGATGCAGGGCATGAGGTGAATCTTACATGGCAAGATTTAGATGGTGATGGGCCTAACGAACCTGTTATAACTGTTTCAGATACATTTAACACATATTCTAATTATTCTGGAAATATTGTGCTTTTAAATGAAACAGAAAGTCCTGCTGAGGATTATACACAAGAAATTCTAGAAGAGGCAGATGAACATCAATTTTTCTACCAATTTTCGGAAGGTTTGGAAATGACCTCACAGTATTCGGATCAAGATTCCAATGGAAATCCAGTTGGTGTTCAATTTACAGTAATAACGGGTTCTGCTGGTTCAGGAAATTTTACTGTAACACTTAGGCATCAGCCAAATAAATTTGCTGCTGGCGTTTATGATGGAGATATTACAAATGCTGAAGGAGAAACAGATATCGTAGCTTCTTTTGATATTTTTATTCAGTAACTTTTTATTATTATTTCAGCTTCAATATTGATAATATTATAAGAGTATGGTTTTTTGGAAAAGAATATGGCTTTTTCTATTATACCTATTTTAATTGCATATTATTTAGGACAATACTCTCATATTAGGTTCAAGAAATAATTGAAAAACACTCCCTAATAAGTTCGAACTTTCGTAAGCTTGGGTCACCACATATACATTACTAGATATCGAAGTTGTTCCACTGGCGCTAATCATGTCGCGATGTAACACTTGTGACTCACACAGATTAAAAGATAATAGTATAACCAGGCAGGCCCGAAAAAACAGAGCGAATCTACCCTAGATCAAACTCTCAATAGATTAGAGGTTTTTGCCTTTCAAAACAATTATAACTAATAAAAAATCTCATGCTAATTATGTTTTTTATATTTGCAAAAGTTTTCTTAATCTAAAATAATTACCCATTATGAAAAATTTAATTATTG
>ENA-OQVM01005340-OQVM01005340.1-marine-metagenome-genome-assembly--contig:-NODE-5340-length-12392-cov-4.605197_pt1 | contig 12392 bp, 12 predicted proteins | sample MGYA00237776_ERZ505498 | MGnify/ENA primary metagenome ERZ505498 (study PRJEB26159, sample SAMN06265151) | marine metagenome | isolation source: Helgoland LTER site | place: Germany:Helgoland, sampling... | reverse complement strand
GATCTGACGCTAAAAGTTAGTCTGGAAGGTGTCCCTTTTGAGAAGCTGGAGGCGCTTTCGAATGCAAATGACCCGTTGAAGACATTGACAACCCTTGGCGAACTCAATCAAACCGTTTCCCTTAAAGAGGTTTCGATTGATTATGTCGACGGAATGCTGGTGGATAAAATATTGGAACAAGCGCCGCCAGCAAGCCAGTTGAATGCAATCATCCGTCAACAATTAACCTTGTTTCTAATTGCCTATCCGGCTGAGCGCGAGCAGATACTTGCTGCTGCTGCTGGTTTTCTTGAGGGCAAAAATGCCTTTTCGATGAAACTGAAGGCAAGCACTCCAATTCCGCTCAAAGATTTGCCGGAAAAATTCACATCAGGTCAAATCAACAGGGATTTGGCGGTTAGCGCAATTGGTAGGTAACGCAATATGAATCGTCACCGCTGGATAAGGCGGTAATAGGTCAGCGCTGATGAAAAATAAAGAAAATGGCGGAGAGGATGTTTGCCTTATAAATAATCAAATTATTGATTATGTTGTATTTTATGGATGTGGAAAATCTAACTCCACATTTTACCCCGTATAAAAGTGAGGGTTACTGAGGGAGTTTCTCTGTCACCTATGGACCTGATTATAGGGAGTGGGGCCGTAGGACGCATGGGCTTGGATCTCGGTCCGGGAGCCTGCTTGATTGGTTGGTGGACGCAACAGGGGGTGATACCGTTTTAATTGAAGTGAATAACACTAAAGAAACCCATGGTTATGTTTATGCGGAATTCTGGCATGTGTTTTTTTGTATGCAGCCAATCTAAATTGCGCCAAGGTTACAGTAAACTAGTTGCAAATTATGCCCTAGCCGGTCGTTTCGGCTTTGCCTATCACTAAAGACAGCGGCAACAGGGGTGATGTCCGGTCCAATAAAGGTGCCGGGGGATAAAGGGAGCAAAATACATGATAGCCAGTGCTTTTGAATATCACAAACCTGACACGGTCGATGGAGTTGTCAGTCTATTGTCAAAATGGGGTGATGATGCGCGCGTTATTGCTGGGGGCCATAGCTTGATCCCGGTAATGAAACAGCGGATGACCGATATCAGCCATTTGATTGATCTTGGCGGCATTGCCGAATTAAAAGGCATTTCTATCGATGGTGATAAGATCAACATTGGGGCAATGACAACACAGCATGAACTGATTGCGAGTGAAGCGCTAGCCAAAGCGGCGCCATTGATTCGTGAGGCATCACTGCAGATTGCCGACCCGCAGGTGCGCTATCTTGGGACAATTGGGGGCAATGTTGCAAATGGCGACCCAGCCAACGACATGCCCGGTTTGATGCAAACGCTGGATGCCACATATTATCTGACAGGACCAGAGGGCAGCCGAGAGGTTAAGGCGCGCGATTTTTACGAAGCGGCTTATTTCACCGCACGTGAAGATGAGGAAATCCTAACCGCCATTTCGTTTGCAAAACCGTCAGGTGGCTTTGCATATGAAAAGCAAAAGCGCAAAATTGGAGATTATGCAACAGCAGCAGCCGGGGTGATGATCACGATTGAAGGCGGCAAATGCACAGCAGCGTCAGTGGCATTGACCAATCTTTCAGATACGCCCGTTTATTGCGCCGCTGCGGTTGACGCACTTGTGGGTAGCAGCCTTGATGATGCAACGATCAAAACTGCGGTCAAAGCAGCCGTTGACGCGTCCGACCCGGTGGCCGACACACGTGGTCCGGTCGATTTCAAAAAACATGTGGCTGGCGTTATCGTCAAAAAAGCCATTACCAGCGCTATGGCGCGGGCTTAGTTTGGGAGACAGAGATGGGAAAAACACAATTGAAAATGACCGTTAACGGTAAAGAGGTAGAACTCTTGACCGAACCACGTCAGTTGCTGATTCACGTGTTGCGCGAGGACCTCAACCTGACTGGAGCTCATATTGGTTGTGAGTCATCACATTGTGGCGCCTGTACAATCGATATGAATGGCATGTCGATAAAATCATGCACCGTTTTTGCGGCGCAAGCCCAAGATGCTGAAATCACAACGATCGAAGGGCTGGGATCATCAGATGGGCTGCATGTGCTGCAAGAGATGTTTAAAGAACATCATGGCTTACAGTGCGGCTATTGTACCCCGGGAATGATCACCCGCGCACACCGACTTCTGCAGGAAAATAGCAACCCAACTGAAGAAGAAGTGCGGTTTGGCATATCAGGCAATCTGTGCCGGTGTACAGGTTATCAGAATATAGTCAAAGCAATTCTGGCCGCGGCGGCTAAAATGAACGAAGTGAAGGAGTCAGCGTAATGAATGAGTCTACACCTCCAAAAGAAGAGCGTATGGCCGCGCTTAGCGGTCTTGGAACGTCACGCAAACGCGTTGAGGATGCGCGCTTTACCCAGGGCAAAGGTAATTATATCGATGATATGAAAATGCCGGGCATGCTGTTCGGTGATTTTGTTCGCTCGCCCTATGCGCATGCGCGGATTAAATCAATCAATACCGAAGCGGCATTGGCGCTGCCAGGTGTGCATGCGGTGTTGACCGCAGCTGATCTGGAACCGCTTGGCCTGCATTGGATGCCAACGCTGGCCGGCGACAAGCAGATGGTTCTGGCTGACGGCAAGGTATTGTTCCAAGGACAGGAAGTGGCCTATGTCGTCGCTGATGACCGCTATGTCGCCGATGACGGCATTCAAGCCGTTGTGGTCGAATATGAGGAATTGCCAGTTATTGTTGACCCGTTCAAAGCGGAACTAGATGACGCCCCTGTATTACGTGAGGATATTGCCGACCAAAGCGAAGGGGCACATGGTCCACGCCGCCATCCCAACCATATCTTCACATGGGAATCTGGTGACCGGGCCGCCACTGAGGCAGTGCTGTCAGAAGCCGAAGTTGTGGCTGAGGAAATGATCTATTACCATCGTACGCATCCATGCCCGCTTGAGACTTGCGGCTGTGTGGCATCAATGGACAAGGTTAATGGCAAGCTGACTGTTTGGGGTACATTCCAAGCACCACATGCCGTGCGGACCGTGGCGTCATTGATCTCCGGCATTGCCGAGCACAACATCCGCATTGTTTCGCCTGACATCGGCGGTGGCTTTGGCAACAAGGTTGGTGTTTATCCGGGATATATCTGTGCCATCGTGGCATCGATTGTGACAGGTGTGCCGGTTAAATGGGTTGAGGACCGCATGGACAATCTGATGGCTACGGCATTTGCCCGTGATTATTGGATGCAGGGCAAAATATCAGCCACAAAAGAGGGCAAAATTACTGGATTATGGTGTCATACAACAGCTGATCACGGTGCCTTTGACGCCTGTGCAGATCCAACAAAATTCCCAGCAGGGTTCATGAATATCTGTACTGGTTCATATGATATCCCAACTGCCTATCTGGCCGTTGACGGTATCTACACCAACAAGGCGCCAGGCGGTGTGGCCTATCGTTGTTCGTTCCGGGTGACTGAGGCGGCCTATTTCATCGAGCGCATGATCGAGGTTTTGGCGATCAAGTTGGGGATGGATGCTGCTGATTTGCGGGTGAAAAATTTCATCCAAAAGGACCAGTTCCCGTATCAGTCCGCTTTGGGCTGGGAATATGATTCGGGCGATTATCATACTGCATGGAGCAAAGCGCTGGCCGCTGTCGATTATGAGGGGCTGCGCGCAGAACAAGCCGAGCGTTTGGCTGCATTCAACCGCGGCGAGACACGCAAGCTGATTGGTATTGGGCTTAGCCACTTTACCGAGATTGTTGGTGCGGGTCCGGTGAAAAATTGTGACATTCTGGGCTTGGGCATGTTTGATTCATGCGAAATCCGGATCCACCCGACCGGATCGGCAATTGCCCGATTGGGGACGATCTCGCAAGGACAGGGGCATGCAACAACCTTTGCACAAATTTTAGCATCTGAGATTGGCATTCCAGCAGAGGATATCACGCTTGAGGAGGGTGATACCGATACGGCACCATATGGTCTGGGGACGTATGGATCACGCTCAACGCCCGTAGCCGGTGCCGCAACAGCCATGGCTGGCCGTAAAATCCGCGCTAAGGCGCAGATGATCGCAGCCTATCTGTTGGAAGTGCATGATAATGACGTCGAATGGGATGTTGATCGCTTTGTTGTTAAAGGTGCGCCCGAGCGCTTTAAGACAATGAAAGAGATCGCTTTTGCGTCCTATAGTCAGGCGATCCCAGGTGTCGAACCAGGTCTGGAAGCAGTCAGCTATTACGACCCCCCAAACATGACCTACCCGTTCGGAGCCTATATCTGTGTGATGGAAATCGATACCGATACCGGCACAACTGAAATTCGCCAGTTCTATGCGCTGGACGATTGCGGTACCCGGATCAACCCGATGATTATTGAAGGCCAAGTGCATGGTGGGTTGACCGAAGCATTGGCGATCGCCTTAGGTCAAGAAATTGCCTATGACGAGCAAGGCAACGTTACCACCGGCACATTGATGGACTTTTTCATCCCAACCGCTTGGGAAACACCAAACTACCAGACGGACTTTACCGAAACACCAAGCCCGCATCACCCAATTGGTGCCAAAGGTGTGGGGGAAAGCCCAAATGTTGGTGGTGTCCCAGCCTTTTCAAACGCCGTGCATGATGCGTTTAAGAGCTTTGGCCTGACGCAAAGCCATATGCCGCATGACCATTGGCGGATCTGGAAAATAGCGAACAGTCTTGGGCTACACGACTAAACCAAAAGAATTGGCAGAGGGAATATTTTCCTCTGCCCATTATTTTTTTTGCGCAGGCAGTCATGAATTGGCAAAATTTACAAACTAAGCTGGCTGGCAAAGGCTATATCGCATCGTCCGAACTGGCGATGGCGATTCATATTGCGCTGGAACTGGAACGGCCCATTTTGCTTGAAGGCGATGCAGGTGTCGGCAAAACCCAGATCGCAAAGACACTGGCAGACATCCATAATACCGAATTGATTCGGCTGCAATGCTATGAAGGGCTGGATGCGTCGGCAGCAATCTACGAATGGAATTACCAGCGCCAACTACTGTCGATCCGGGCAATGGCGGAGCGGACTGGTGACAGCGGCAACGCCATTGACGATATCGAAACGCGGATATTTTCAGCCGACTATCTGATGGAACGCCCCCTGCTGCGCGCGATCCAGCAAAAAAAGCCGCCGGTTTTGCTGATTGACGAGATTGACCGGGCTGACGAGGAATTTGAAGCCTATCTGCTTGAAATACTATCTGATTTTCAGGTGACCATCCCCGAAATGGGCACCATTACCGCAAAGAGCAAGCCGATTGTTGTGTTGACCTCTAATGGTACGCGGGACCTGTCAGATGCGCTGAGGCGGCGCTGTATTTATAATTTTGTTCCCTATCCCGACCGCACAACCGAATTAGCTATACTGAGGGCCCGTTGCCCGGCGGTTGAACCCGCACTGGCAGCCCAGATCGTCAGCTTTGTGCAAAGCTTGCGCAAAGAAGATCTAGAAAAAAAGCCGGGCATTGCAGAAACGCTAGATTGGGCCGCGGCGCTGGGTGGTTTAGGGGTGAATGATATCACCGTCGATCCAGTTGCATTGAAGTCGTCGCTTGTGTGCTTGCTGAAAACTGAGGCCGATCAGGCGGCCATTCCCAGTGAGGTTGCCCAGCGTTTGGCTGGCAGGGCAGGATAATGGCTGTTACGCGTTTTTTAACTCGCGCTGGCATTGCTGAGCGCATGAGCGATTTTACCCGGCACCTTCGCGCGCATGGAGTTCGGGCCGGCATGCCGGAGACCGAGTCTAGCCTTGGGGCTTTACAACTGGTTGATGCAGGCGACCCAAATGATGTAAGACTTGCATTAAAGGCCATTTGTGCCAGTGACGTTGAGAGCTTTGCCCGGTTTGATGAATTATTTGCTGCTTATTGGTTGAATGCCGGCAAACAACGCCATGATCACACATCAACGCAAAGTCGTAGCGACCAGAAAAACAGTCTGACCAATCTGTCGCAAAAGTTCAGCGCACCACCCGCCGACGGCAGTGGCAGCATCGATACTCCCGATAATGATAATGATGGCGAGGCCGAAAGTTCTGGCGAAGGGAAACTGATAGCGACGCAGGTGACCAATCGCAATGCCACCGATATGCGCGAATTCATTCTGCCTGAAGATGAAGCACGCGCCGCCGAAACCGCCCGCCGGATCGCCACCGCAATCCGGTATAGGCGATCACGCCGACGCAAAGCCGCGCGGCAGGGTGATGGGCTGGATATGCGGCGGATCATGCGTAAATCGGTGGCCACAGGCGGCGAACCGTTGCATCTGTTGCGCCGCCGCCGCCCTGACCGTCCCGTGCATTTGGTCAGTATTCTGGATGTTTCAGGGTCAATGCAGCTCTATGCCCGAGTATTTTTATCCTTTGTCAAAGGGCTGGTTGGTAATGACCAGCGCACCGATGCGTTTTTGTTTCATACCAGCTTGATGTGCGTGAGTGATGCACTTCGCGACAATGACACTTTGCGGGCGGTGAACCGGTTGTCCATGATGGCACAAGGGTTCGGTGGTGGCACGAAAATCGGCGCCAGCTTACGCACGTTTAACAACCAATATGCCAGTCGGATGGCCGGACGCAAAACCGTGGTCATTATTATGTCGGATGGTTATGATACAGGTGAAGCCCACGAGGTAGGAGACGCGCTGGCGCGATTAAAACGCCGTGGATGTAAAATTATATGGTTAAATCCCCTATTGGGCTGGAAGGATTACGCGCCGGTCGCCGCCAGCATGGCCGCTGCGTTGCCGCATGTTGATTGCTTTGCTCCATGTAATACGCTAGCCAGTCTAGCGGCCATTGAAGGGGAATTGGAGCGCTTATGACACGTCAGAGCAATACATATATGGCGCATGCGATTGCTGATCAATTACGCGCGGAAGGCACCCCTTTTGCCGTGGCAACGGTGGTGCGGACATTGGCATCAACCGCCGCAAAACCAGGGATGAAAGCCTTAGTGTTGGGTAATGGTGATTTCGCCGATGGCTGGCTGGGTGGTGGCTGTGTGACTGCAGCAGTGAAAAAAGCAGCAATCGTAGCCATCAAAACAGGCAAGGCAACGTTGGTTTGCCTACGTCCTGAGGAATTGTTGGCCGATATTGAGGATGCCGCCGAAGATGGGATGGTGCAGGTGGTGTACAATGGTTGTCCGAGCAAGGGTTCAATGGATATTTTTGTCGAACCGGTGAAGCCGCAGCCCGAATTGCTGGTATTCGGATCGGGGCCGGTAGCATCGGCCCTATTGCGGATCTCATCGTCATTTGGCTTCAGCCTTGTGCTGTGCGGGGAGATTGAACATGCCATCGCTGATCGGCAATATGCCTCACTTATGGAAATGGATAGCGCTGCCCTACCCGATGTTGACCGCTATGTTGTGGTTGCCACCCAAGGCAAGGGCGATGTTGCTACCTTGACAGCGGCGCTGAAAATGGGGGCGACGTATATCGCTTTTGTCGGTAGCCGCCGTAAATTTGCCAGCTTTGAAGACAAGCTGACAAACGCTGGTGTGTCTGCTAAAAAAATCGCCACGGTGCGATCACCGGCTGGGGTGCAAATCAATGCGGTGACACCCGATGAGATTGCTCTGTCGATCATGGCTGAGATTATCCAAACACGCCGCACAGCCGGACAACAACGTGGCACCGACGATGCTTGCTGATATCGTGCCCGAAGTCACAGCCATAAAGCGGCCCACAATTATTTTACTGGCCGCTGGCATGTCACAGCGCATGGGCGGAGTAAACAAGCTGTTATTGCCGATAAACGGTGTGCCAATGGTCCGGCACATGGCGTTAACATTGGTGGCGTTTGCCGATGTGTCACCGGTTGTTGTGCTGGGCCATGAGGCAGAGCGGGTGGCGGCAGCGTTGGATGGGATTGCGCTGACCATGATTACCAACGCACATTATCAATCCGGGCAGATGAGTTCGGTTACAGCTGGTCTCATCGCCGCAGGACAGGCGGCCAATTATATGATCTGTTTGGCTGATCTGCCATTATTGACGGCCGCAGATTGCGCGACATTGTTTGCCGCCCATAAAAAAGCTGGCGTTGGTCAGATTACCGTCCCGGTGCAACGCGAGGATGGTATATTTGTGCGCCGTGGCAATCCGATTATTATGCCCGCATCAGCGAGGCACAAAATTCTCAAGGAGAAAACCAACCTTGGATGCCGAGGATTACTGAACAATCACCCCGACCTGATTTACCCGTTTGATAGTTGCGCCAAGGGATTTTATGTCGATATAGACACACAAGACGCCTTTTGTGAGACCACTGGCCAGAAGCCAGATTTACGAATGACTGCTTCCTGACAGGAGAGACTAATGGAACTAGCCGACGAAATCACAATCCACGCCCCATTGGACAAGGTTTATGAGGGATTAAATGATATAGCCATTCTAAAAGCCTGTATTCCGGGATGTGAGGAGCTAAACTGGACTGGCAAAAATGAGTTGGAAGCCAAGGTGACATTGAAAATTGGCCCTGTAAAAGCAAAATTCAAAGGTAAAGTGACGCTGGATACGGCGAATGCACCGAAAGGATTCAGCCTGACTGGTGAAGGCGATGGTGGCTTGGCCGGATTTGCCAAAGGCGGCGCTGATGTCGAATTGATTGCCGACGGGGATGGCACAATGTTGAAATATGTGGCAAAGGCGGAACCAGGTGGCAAAATTGCCCAGCTTGGTGGGCGTTTAATCACCAGCACAGCACGTAAATTATCAAAAATGTTCTTTACCAAGTTTGAAAAAATTATGTCTGGCGAGGAAAGCCTGCCTGAGGAAGATGATGCTGGTGAAACGACACCGAGTAATCCAGTCTCGGCGTGATCCGCTTTTAGCCGGCTTGCGCCCAATGAAGCTATGCTTAACCTTCAAGGCGCCACGCGGTATTCAGTCACAATGTCTAACCGAAATCCTTCCATGGTGTTGTGTTGAGCAAAAACCCGCTCTGGAGGCACCTGCCAACGTGCTGGCAATCCTATGGATGGTCGCTGCAATTTGCACGGGGGTGCCTGCACAGGACCGAGGGTGTCTGCAGAATGCGGATTCAAGCCATTGATAATGTTTCATTTTTTTGGTTTTGCAGGATCTTGCTCCACATTTTACCCCGCATAAAAATCAGGGTTAATGTGAGTGTTTCTCCGTTACCTTTGGACTTTATTGAAGGGGTGGGGTCTAGATTGGGCCGGGCTTGCGTCTCAGAGGGCCGTTACTTCGATTGGTTGGCGGGTTTAAAAGTTAATGTTAGTGTTTTGCATTAGACATTTTACTAGGTCGAAATTTTAAGGTTTAAACGAAATGCTTCCTGACCCATTTGATGTTCCCGCAGCTTGGTATGGTCGAGATATCAGCAAAAAACAAAAACTGTGGAGCTATGAGTTTAATTTAAATGAAATCAGTGAATTGGAAAATGCTTCTAAGGCATTTTCTGATGCTGGCCTTCCCCTTGGCTTGATTACCAGTGATAATTTTCCCCTTCCAAATCTTGGTGAGGTTGTTAAGCGCGTCCAGAAGGAATTGAGAGACGGTATTGGATTTACCTTGTTTCGCGGCCTACCGGTTGATCGTTATGACCAAAAGATGCTTGCGACAATGTTTTGCGGCATAGGCAGCCATATTGGCTTGGCAAGATCACAAAATGCCGCTGGCCATCTTTTGGGTCATGTGCGCAATATCGGCGCCGATTTGAGTGATCCGCGTACGAGGGTTTACCAAACTACTGCAAGACAGCACTTTCACACAGACAGTACAGATGTTGTTGGGCTTTTATGTATCAACAAAGCTAAATCAGGCGGTACGTCTTTACTGGCTTCGAGCGTTACCCTTTTCAATGAAATAGTTAAGCGTCGACCTGATTTAGCTGAAGAATTATTTAATCCATTGGCACGAGATAGGAGAGGAGAGATCCCCGTCGGGCAAATGCCATTCTATAGTGTTCCCGTGTACAATCTCCTCGATGGTTATTTAACCTGCTTTTATCACCGCGAATACATTGACTCTGCACAACGTTACGATGACGCTCCTCGGATCACTGCTTTTCAAAAAGAAGCGATAGATTTTTTCGACGAAGTTGTGAATGAACCGGGCATGTATTTGAGTATGAGTCTAGAGCCGGGGGATATGCAATTTGTTTACAATCACCATTTGCTGCATGATCGGACTGAATTCGAAGACTGGCCAGAGCCAGAGCGCCGTCGGCATTTAATGAGGTTATGGTTATGTTTGCCGGAAGATAGGCCGCTCCCGGACAGCTTTGCCCAGCGATACGGAAGCGTCAAAGTTGGCTGCCGTGGTGGTGTAGTGACGAAAGAGACAGTTCTTCATGCGCCAATAGACGCCTAATGAACACATGCCTTGCTAAAACCCGCTCTGGTGGTCAATGCCAGCGCGCTGGTAATCCCAAGAATGGTCGCTGCCATTTGCACGGTGGTGCCAGCACAGGCCCCAAAACCGCCGAAGGACGCGCCAGAATAGCTGCTGCGCAATTTAAGCACGGTAATAGGTCTAAAGCTTCTATTGCGGCGCAGAGAGCAAAGGCTGCCCAAGGACGAGTCATTAGAGCCGAGTTAGCAGCGCTCGAGGCCGAGGTCATACGAGAGGGGCTGCTGCCATCGAATTGGCGTGATGATTATCGAATTTAATGTGGTTGTTTGTATTTGGGCTTAATTAGTAGCACATCGGCCCTCGGACCTTTGTAAAGGGCGCCCTGGGCCCCGTATAGTTTGTTTGTAGCGTAAGACCCCATGGATAACGTTATCGGCGCTCGTGTAAGAGTGCTGGCTCGTCCTGTCGGCTGTTTTTGTTTACTTTGACGATCAAGGCAGTTGGTATGATACCCCCCCTAGTAGTGTTTTTTTTGCCTTTCTATTTTTTAAAAATCAAAAAACCAATCTCGCGACCACAAACAGAGGGTGACAAGTGTAACAGTGTAACAGAAGTGTAACAGCTACAACTGTTACTGGATAAGGGTTTGTTACGCTGTTACGTTTGTTACGCCTATTTTCAATTTTTTTTTTATTTTTTCACAACCCGTAGAAAACATTATATACGGACAAGCCCTTCGGTTATTAATTCTCGCAAATCTGATCAACCAAAGCCTGTATTTCGTCAGACCGCCAAACTGTCACCTTTGGGCTAAGCTTGATTGGGGAGGGGTAGCGACCGTCTTTGACGCCTAGCCACCAAGCCGATTCTGATATTGGAATGATTGGCGGTATTTGCGGGTCAGCTTTTTTGTCACCAATGATTTGTTTCAATCTTAAAAAAGTTGGTGTGATGGTGGTTGGCTCTGTCATGAAGTTGTCTTTCTTAATAATTGGACTGTTTTTTCTTCCGAACTACTCACGAAGTTGCTCCAGTCCTGCATTAACCAACGACGTTTCTCTAACAAATCTCCACGTCGGTATGCGCCCTCAACTTTATTGCTAACTATATGTGCCAACGCCATTTCTGACACCTCATTGGAGTAGTTTGTCGTCTCTGAGGCCCAGTCTTTGAAGCTGGACCTCATCCCGTGAATGGTTGCATCTATTTTTAACCGTTTCTGAAGTGCATGGAGCAGTGCGTTGCTTGAAAGCGCAGCGTTATTTACTGGGCTCGGAAAAATCAAATCATTGTCAGTTTGAAGCTCCCTGGCTTTTTTTAATATTTCTAAAGCTTGGATTGAGAGAGGTACATTGTGAGGTGATCCCGTTTTCATGCGCTCAGCAGGAATGCACCAAAGTTTTTGCTCTAAATCAATTTCATTCCACGTTGCTTCCCTTACTTCTGTTGTTCTACAAGCGGTTAGAATAAGAAATTGAACTGCTAGTTTAGTTGATGGAAACAGGCTTGATTGCGCTACTTGCTTAAAAATTGCAGGGATATTTGCAAAAGGTGCAGATTTAAAATGGTTGGCTTTATTCTTGACTTTGGGGAGCGCTGCTTCAGCAATCTCAACAGGGTCATCTCCTGTGAAGAGGCCTTGTGCTCGCGCCCATTTAATCACTGCACGGAGCCTCTGCCTGATCTTTTTTGCTGTATCTGGTTTATCAACCCAAATTTTGGAAAGAACCGTCATAATGTCGGATGGTGTAATGTTGCCGATTGGAAGATGGCCAATGTAAGGAAGCGCGTGATTTTCCATTGAGGAGAGCCATTGGTTTGCGTGCTTCTCATTGTTCCAAGTGGGTGTGTTTAAGGCAAAAGCAACTTTTTGTTCTCTATCTCGTGTAACATTGTGTGGGGATTTTGCACATTGAGTATGAGTAGCCCAATGTGTCATGCAGTTATAAACAGCCCATTGGTTTTTACCAAGGTTGGCAAATTCACTGTCAAGTTGGCCCATTAAATTTTCAAGTTGTTTTTTGTTCCAGTTTT
>ENA-OQVM01005337-OQVM01005337.1-marine-metagenome-genome-assembly--contig:-NODE-5337-length-12399-cov-3.340042_pt1 | contig 12399 bp, 7 predicted proteins | sample MGYA00237776_ERZ505498 | MGnify/ENA primary metagenome ERZ505498 (study PRJEB26159, sample SAMN06265151) | marine metagenome | isolation source: Helgoland LTER site | place: Germany:Helgoland, sampling... | reverse complement strand
CCCGATATTATTATTTTTAGATATTTCACCGGCCTATTGAAATTTTTGTTTAACTGAAATTTTTGTTTAACTGAACAGGCAACGTTACACCACTGGGGTGAATGCCAAATGTTAACATTACACCCAAATCTGTTTACTTGATTATTGTGTGAAATCTGACAAAATAATAAATAGATAACTATGTCTATATTAATTAATTAATTAAAATTGAAATTTAAAAACACCACTATTAAGCGTACACTTTTACTCAGCAGTGTCACTACAACTAGTCTACAAAAATACTTTTAAAACTATATATCAAAAGCAATATAAAGCTCTATGTATAAATTCGTTCATAAAACTTTCAAAAAGCTAATATAATCTAGATAAGTCAAAGAGAGGGTTGAAATTATTAATAAAACATTTTTGCTACCTCAGTGTCAGATAAAGTAAACAAATAAGTCTTCAGTGCGGACTTAAACGCCTCAACAGAATAACATTGTTTAACTGAGTCTGGTAGTGCATTAAAAACTCGTGGACCAACCACACTAAAACTACGATCACCAAAACCCTTGGTTGAACGATAAGGGACTATGAGCCTAACAGTGTGTCCATGGTGAGCATACTTAAACATATCTTGAAGGTACAGTGGCGCTATTCCATTAATAGCCTTAAAAGATAAGAGACATATTTTAAAAATCACTCTTTTAGGTATATTAAGCCAGTGCAATTTATCAAGATCGTCGCCTAGGTGATCAAATTTATATTTTCCAGTTACTGCTTTTGCACAGGCATTTTGAATAAGCTGTAGTTGATGTATGAGGTACTTGGAGATGCCGTAAAACATAGCGTTACAGTAGTCCAAACAAGAAACAACGAGGCTATTAACAACTGTCTTGAGCTGTTTTGTAGTCAGCAGAAACCTTATCTTAGTGAGGTTGCGTAGTGTTAGGAAACATTTCTTCTTCAACTCAACAACATGGTTGCTCATAGTAAGCCCAGAGTCCATATGTATCCCAAGATTCTTAACTGTGCTCACAAATCGAATAGTTGTGTCACTCCCAAAATTCACTCCCTTTATATTGATCTCTCGTAGGACGGACATAGGACCAAAAACGATTATCTGTGTTTTACTGTCATTCATTGCTAGAAAGTATTTTCTCATCCAAGCTCTAATAGATTCAAAACATCCCCTGAGCTTAGAGAGTAACGTTTCGCACTGGTTGATGGGTTTAAATCTCTTTAAGATCTGGTGGTCATCTGCATACCCATAAATTGTGAAGTCCAATCCTTGTACAAATCTATAGATGGATCTGATATAAAGGTTAAACAGAACAGGTCCCAGAACTGAGCCCTGAGGAACACCAAACTTAATAACTATTTCTTCAGAGAGAGTAGAACCAAGTCGAATTCTCTGAGCACGACCTTTTAGAAAGCTAGTAAACCATTTTAACACAGTGCCTCTTAGTCCTATCTCCTTCATGAGAATGTTCAGTAAGAGATCATGGTCTACAGTATCAAACGCCGCCGATAGATCAAGCATCATGACAACTGTAGCACTCTTTTCATCTGATGCAACTAGAAGATCATTCCATATTCTGATCAATAATGTTTCTGTGCTAAAGTTCTTCTTGTATGCAGACTGTTCTGGGCAGTGGAGATTATGCTTATCTAAGTGATCGTTTAGGCGCTTCAAAACCACTCTCTCGATTAGCTTCCCAAGGAAAGTGAGGTTTGAGACAGGGCGAAAGTTTTTCAAGACATTAGGATCAAGAGAGTTACTTTTCAGAAGGGGAACAATATCTGCAAGTTTGACTCCGTCCATTGAACCTTGAGATAAGGATGCATTAACAATCTGTAGAAGTAATGGTAGCAGAATGCTGATGTTCTCTTTAAGCAGTGTAGTAGGTAAGATGTCAGAAGGTGAACATTTGATACCAAACTCGTCAATGATTTCCTTTAGCTCATCTAATGTGGCAGGTTCAAAGGTAGACCAGTGGTAGGATTCGGGAGCTTCAGCAGAAGAGTCTGATGGAAGAGTATACCGATCATGGTCCATATCTTTCCTAATGTTATCAATCTTAGATGTAAAGTAGGTGTTAAAGTCTGCTGCTAGCTTTGGAAGATCATCTGTGTAATCTGGCAGAGGATTAGATTGTTTACGGTCTAAATTTCTATTGACCAGCTGCCACAAAGTTCTTGGGTTGCCTTTAGAGTTTTCTACCATATTCTTAAAGTACTCCTTCTTCTTCAGATCAGCCATTTTAGTACATTCTAAGCTGATGTCTTTAAACATGATTTTATCTTCAAGCGTTGCAGTTGGTTTACGAGTTTTTGCCTCAGCTTTTCTTCTCAGCTTTCTGTAGTCCCTGTATTCATTATCAAACCAAGGTGTAGAATCAATAACAGATACCTTCTTGGAGACTATTGGAGCATGCTCATCTAGGAGTTCAGCACACAGGTCGTTCAAGTCTGTGACAGATGCGCTCATATCAGTAGTTCCAATTTCCCCAAAATCAATCAAATTTACTACATCAAAGAGATGGCTGGTAAATTTGTCATTATCCACAGTCTTCAAATTTCTGTAAGTGATATCTTTAAAATATTTCTTTTCGAATTCTAAAGAAAAGTCACAATAGACTGGAAAATGATCTGATCCATGCCTATTCACACTATCAACCAAAACCTTGCATTGAAGCTGATTCTTGATAGAGAAGCAGAAGATTTGGTCTAGTGATCCACCAGCAACATGGGTTGGTTCATTAACATGATGATTAAATCCATAAGACAGAAATAAATCAAGTGTCTTCCTAACAAGCTTGTCACTCTTATTCTCAAAATGAATGTTCAAGTCCCCAGCAATGACAAGACAATCACACTTCATGGTGATGGCTGACAGAAGTACATCAAGTTCCTGATGAAAGATTGAGGAGAGATAACCAGGCCGATACAAAGAGACAAACATGACCTTAGTGCCTGTTGCTGTTTTGATTGATGCAGCTGTGTACTCAAATTTTTTTTAATGAATCATCTTTAGACTATAAATCACTCAGATTTCCCAAACTGCCACACTTGATCTACTCTTTTTCAGGACGGGCTGAGTCTGACGCAGCAGTCCCTCCTGACGGCACAAAGCGCACCCCCGGTTATCACACGGTACGATTTCGCAACCCTCCATTAATCATTGTTATGCCTTATACACCACCACCATCACTACCAGGAGCAACTAGTCGCAGACAGTCTCCTCGCGACAGAACTGGATCATCAACCTCACCTACAGGAGCTCGAGCAGGATCCCCTTCAGCCACTAGTTCCAGTAAAACCTTAAAGATGAAACCTAACCAGCAGGGCAAAGGCAAAAAGGATGATACACTCTCACCAAAACTCTCCAAAAATGGTACCAAATCAGAATCCTCCACCCTCAAAAGACCCAGTAATCTTGCTTTGGACAAAATCAGTCCTAACCTCAGAGGTGATGATTCCATCAAAGTGAGTCCTCATAGTCCTATGAGTCCCTACTACAAATCCTTCCCGCCCTTTGTCCCCCCTGAAGAAAACGTAAACCTAATAAAGACTGAGTCAGACCTTATCGATATAGTACATGTGACAGAAACATCCCCTGTAATAGAATCAGACAAACTGCGGGCTAACAAGACCAATTGCCCATGTCTCAGAAATTCCCTTGGGAAAGAGTGGAAATTCAAATGCACAAGGTGCAACCAACAATGGCATGCATCATGTGCCAACCTCAAGGGAGCTAATGATATCGAAGAGGAAACACCACAACAAGCAGCAATTGATACTATCCTCCAAAGCTGGCTCTGCCCTTGGTGCTTCACTACTAACTTTCCAAAACCTGGTACGAGCACAGCAGCCAAAATGGATCAGACTCTCCTAGATAGCGTTCACTACAGTAAGAATATACAGGTCATCTCAGACGCCATTTCAAGTGCTGTGAACCAGAGCATGCCAACCCTTGAGATTTCATCCCTCGAGGTCAGACTAAAGAGGCTCAGCGAGGAGATCTCCGACTTTCAAAATTCACGAGAGCCTGGAATCCACACCACATCAAACCCTAAGCCTGTATCCATTCCCCTCCCTAAAACCATAGAACCACCAATTAAGGACTATAAAATGGACTTCCTTGATAAAGAGACCCTTGAATCTGTGACCAGCTTTCTGTCTGACTGCAAGACCTCACAGAAATTTGTTCAGAAAAACGGCAGGATGGTCCTCAAGTTTGGGGAAAGTTACATGTACCCTGGCGACAGTAGTCCTCCCAGCTTGTCTGAAATTCCTCAACCATTAGTATCAGCCATAGACAAAGTAACATCCCACTGTAAGCTCACACATAAGCCTAATTCAGTACTGATAAACTATTATCCTCCACCAGTCAATGTAACTTTGTGCAATGGCCTAGCCTTTCATTCTGATGACGAACCTGACATCTTAGCCGATTCAGAAATTGCAACCATCAGTATTGGTGACGTGAGAAAAGTCAGCTTCAGGCCCATTCATAGTGTAGTAGACACTTCCGACCATCCTAGTTGTCTTAATCCAGCCTCAAACTCCTTATATATCATGACACGGTCCTCCCAGGCATGGTATCAGCATAGTATAGGATCAGTTCCACCATCCAGTCAGCTCCCTGTGCAAACAGGCCGGTATTCCATCACACTCAGAACCATAAGCAAGCAGTTCAAACGTAGCACTGTTATACTTGGAGACTCGAACACAAAAAACATCAAGTTTGGGTCCGGAACAGGTACTATGGGTCAATCCTTCCCTGGTATGCGAGCCAAAGCTAGCAAGATCAGCAACATTGACCCGTCACTGTGCATAGGATACAGCAATGCTGTTATTGTGTGTGGGACGAATGATCTCCGGACTGAGAACTTGAAATCTCCTAGCGATGTTCATCAGCTCGTGGATATTCTCCACCTGAAACTACAACAGATCAAGACTATATGTCCTCGTATTAAGATATTTGTTACCGCTGTGTTGCCTTCGCGATTTCCCCGCATGAACAAGAACATCATCATGTTCAACAGACTTGTCTATGATATGCTTGAGTCAAGCTTCGAGCAAAGCGTGTGGCAGATCGGTGTCTATCACTTCGTTGATAACAAGGGTCTGCTTGCCATGAACTTGACCAGAAATGGGGATGAGATACATCTTGGCAACCGCGGTCTATCTAAGTTTGTGAGATGTGTTAAACATTGGGTGTATGTGCGTGAGAGACTTGAGAGAACTAGACAGAGGAAACCTGGTCAGACAGTGGGATATGATCCCACTTGATCAAAATGAACTTGAAAATCAATAAGGAGGTGTGCTATCCGTGCAGTAATCAAAGACCTGCTAAAGAGTTCTAACAGCAATCCTTCCTCCCCTTCTTCTTATCAACCTGACATTTCATCACCTAATGTGTGGCAAAATCCTGAAGGCTTAGCCAAAGTTAAATCTCATAGCCATGCTGCACTTGTCATTGGTAAACCAGATGCTGATTCTGGAATTAGCAATGATGATCTTAAGAAGATGGTTATTGACAACCAAATCCCTGTTGAACGATCCTACGAAAACAGCTCAGGTAACAGAATTGTTGTTCTTGGCACTACCACTGATAGGGAAAAATTAAGGACTAAGATATCTGAAGCATTCCCCAGTCAGTCAACTAGAGCACCACCTGTTCGCCTTCCCTCGATATCAGTTGCTAATATCATGACCAATATGGACAAGGTTGAGCTCCGAGACTCCTTGCTGGCCTTAAACCCTGTAATCAATGAGATGGTAAAAGCTAGCCACACATTTGAAATCTTGACAGTTAAACCTCAGAGGAATAATTCTCGTTTCTATGCAAGCATCAGGGTCAGTCATGATATCAGGAGCTACGTTAAGCATAACATGGAAGACAGAGTATATGTGGGCATGAGCAGATGTGAGGTTTATGATCATTATTATATCAAACGGTGCAATAAGTGTCAGAAGTTTAACCATTACAAGGACCAGTGTAAAGCACCATCCCCTGTCTGTGCTAAGTGTGGTCTCAATCATGAAACTTCTACCTGCTCAGCAGAGTCAGGCTCTAAAAACTTTGTCCCTACTTGTGCAAACTGCAAGGCTAATAACTGTCCCAATGGTCATGATCATGTAGCATCATCACCCAAGTGCTTCACATACATAGCTGCACAGGATGCTCTAAGAAAATCAATCCATGGCTCAAAAAACGCCTAGAGTCAAATCAGGACAACAATGACCTAGGGGCTGTTAAGACTGACATGCACGTAAATTGTCTCACATGGAATGTCAGATCACTGAATAATAAAGTGGACCGTATACTAGCCTTTGCATTTGACAGGGACATATCTCTCTTATTCATACAAGAAACCTGGCTCACAGATGCTAACAATCACACCACTGCTGTTATCAAATCTCATGGTTTCAAAGTTCATCATGCCCATCGAGCAGAAAAAGCAGGTGGAGGTGTGGCTATCATTTACAGACCCTGTATAGCACTCATCAGAGTTTTCACAACTTCTTATGAAAGTTTTGAATGTGTCTCCGTTAAAGTTTCTTTGCCAGGCCGGAAGAGTCTACTATGTATGTGCATATACCGGACTGGTCCTATGGGTAGTTTCATATCTGACTATGATGACCATCTTGCAGCCATCTTTCCTAAGTTTGACAAATTTCTTATCTGCGGTGACATCAATATTCATTTTGATAAAGAGTCCTGTCATGCAACAGACTTTCTCTATAATTTGTCATCTTATGGAATTGACCAACTTGTTGAAGTTCCTACTCACAAAGCAGGCCACACATTGGATGTAGTGTGCTCATCCCACAATATCTTGAATTCTTCCACATTAGAGGTTCTCACCGACACTATCCTACATTTCAAGTCTTGTGACCATTTTCCAATTGTCTTCACTCTCCACAATCGAGCCATGAAGTCTGATACAAAAAAGAAAATCCAGTTCCGGAAATTGAAAAGCATAGACAAATCTGAGTTCGCTGTTCACTTGCATGAATTTGCCGAGAATCAAAGATTGTCACCAGCTACTGGTTCCTTTGAAGACAGACTCTCTGAGTACAATGAGGTCACAAATAGCATTCTGGACAATCATGCACCGTTGTTAGAAAAGTGGGTTAAAGAGGTGCCAACAGCACCTTGGTTTAATTCTGAATATCAAGCTGCACGTGCAAAACGGAGGAAAGCTGAGAAAGTGTGGAGGAAATCTGGCCTTTCTATTGATCGTGACATTTATGTGCACTTACGCTTACACTGTGATGAACTTGCAAATACAAAGAAAGGGGACTATTTCAAGGGTCACTTTGAAAAATATAACCACTCTATCAAAGGTTTATACAAGTTCGTTGACATATTTATTGATAATGAAGCCACAGTCACCCTCCCTCCTTCAGAATCCATGCAGGAGACTGTTAACAATTTTAATACCTATTTCACGGAGAAAATAGACAACATTCGGAAATCTCTGCCTCACACAAGTCCTCAAGTGGACAACTCTTTCCAAGGAGAGAAACTCTACGATTTTGAACCAGTGACCATGGCAGAACTAGATGAAATTCTCAAAGAGACCAATATTAAGTCTTGTTCAGCTGACCCTTTGCCTGCAGAGCTCTTAAAAGACAATTTAGATTTACTGATACCTGAACTCTGTCAATTAGTAAATCTTTCCCTGTCCTCAGGTAGCATGGATGGCACTAAGTCTGCATTTATCACCCCTCTCCTCAAAGGTGCCTCACTTGATAGCAGCAATCTTAAGAACTACCGTCCGGTATCAAACCTCTCATTTGTTGGTAAGCTTATTGAAAAGGTTGTGCTTAGGAGACTTGAGAATCACTTAAAGGCAAATGATCTTAATATCCCATTGCAGTCAGGCTATAAGAAAAACCATAGCACAGAAACCCTTCTAATCAGAGTTGTAAACGACCTCCTCATTGCTTCAGATGAAGGTAATGCAACTGTTGTGATGCTTCTCGATCTGTCAGCAGCCTTTGATACCGTCGACCACAATAAGCTTTTGAGTATCTTGTACAGAGAAATTGGAATTTGTGGCAACGCCCTGAAGTGGTTTAAGAGTTACTTGGGTGGACGATGCCAGAGAGTTAAGATTGGTGACTTTGAATCTGAGCAAATCATAATCAAGTTCGGCGTTCCGCAAGGCTCAGTTCTTGGTCCTTTTCTGTTTAACATATACATCAGGTCTCTCTATGGAACTGTGAATAAAAGATCATTCAATATTCATGGATATGCTGATGACCATTCAATATATAAGTCTTACCAATCCGACAAAGAACTGCAGGTACTGACCAAGGATCTACCAGACTGCTTTGCAGAGATAGATACATGGATGAAAAATCACTACCTCCAGCTCAACCCAGCAAAGACCGAGATCATAGTCTTTGGCAGTCCACTTGTTCTGTCAACACTTCAGATCAATGGCGTATTTATATCACCTAACACGTGCATCCGTCTTGTTTCCTCAGCTAAGAGCCTTGGCTTCTATCTCAACAGCTCGCTTGACATGACAACTCAAATAAAGAAATTGAAGTCTATCTGCTTTAATAAACTGAGAAAGATCGCTAAGATGAAGCAGTTCCTGACAGTCAAGCAGATGCAGCAGCTTGTGCAGGCATTAGTTTTCTCCAACTTGGATTATTGTAATGCACTGTACTATGGCACAAGCTCTTCGTGCATAAAGCAGCTTCAGTCTATTCAAAACCGTGCATGTGCAACTGTACTCGGCCTTAAAAGAAGGGAGCCCAAATCTGAGCACATCATGAAACTTCATTGGCTGAAGGTTGAAGAACGTATTGAGTTCAAAATCCTGCTCATTACTTACAAAGCCATCTGTGGAATGGCGCCAGACTACATCTCTGAACTGGTTAAATATAGTCCTTTAAGTGGTAGTAGGACACCCTCTCTTCAACTATCCCTATCAAAGACTGTGTTTGGTGACCGTGCGTTTGTCTCTTGTTCTGGTAAACTCTGGAACAATTTACCATCACATATCAAAACTGCAAGTTCTTTGAACTCTTTTAAATCAATGCTCAAGACACACTTGTTCCTAAAGTCGCATCCGACCAGTGATTCAAAAACTGCAAATATATCTGAAATATTGTGATGAAATCATCTATTTTGATAGCACTGATACTTTAATGCAACATCAGCTTTTAACATTTTAACTCTGGCTCTAGAACTATCCGACCTTTTTGGTTTCATATCTGAGTTTAACAGTATTTGGGCACAGTTGTGCATAAGTCTTAAGGCCTACCTTTTGTACTTCGTTACTGTGCTTTATAAACGATCAAATTTATTTATTTATTATTTATTTAAGAAACCAGACCAGGAGCCCGATCCCACTCACCACAATCACAAACATTACCCTGAACCACCAGATCTGGATATCCTAAACAAGCTCATATCTGAACCTGAACTAACATCTGCAATCAAAAAGCTCAAAAAGGGTAAAAGTTGCTCAAATGACTTGATCTCAAACGAGATGCTTCAGAGCCTAACTCCGCTCTGTCTCCAAGTTATCCTCAAAACATTCAACCACTCTCTGGTCTCAGGTTTCTACCCATGGCATACCAGTATTATCACTCCTATTTACAAATCAGGCAACCCCTTCAGCCCAGACAATTACAGAGCAATAGCAGTTGGCAGTTGTATGGGTAAGCTGTTCTCTAGCATTGTATGTAGGGACCTCCCTCTGCAGAAAATAACATGCCTTGGAATAACCGGTAACTTCTTCAACTGCTTAAGTGATATGTACAAAAACTCAATTGCCCATATAAAAATTTCCAAGCTCTTGACCCCTAAAATTGATATTGGCAAAGGAACGGAGCAAGGACACCCCCTATCACCAGACCTTTTCAAAATCTATATTAATAACTTGTCATCTCTTCTGAAATCTGTTGGTGATTATCCAGTTCTTGCTGACGTTCTAATATCACATCTGCTCTGGGCTGACGATCTTGTCCTTCTTGCTCTAAGTCCCAAGGCCTTGCAAGTCAATATCAACATTCTATCTGATTTCTGTAACTCCATGGGCCTTGAAGTAAATATAAAGAAAACTAAGATTGTCATATTCAGCCCTCCCAAAAAGAAGCAGTCCCATGAAACATTTACATTGGGAGGTCAGCCCATCCAGCACACCGAAAAGTACTGCTATCTTGGCATAATATTCCACAGAAATGGATCCTTTACGGCAGCAAATACTGAGCTAAGGGCTAAAGCTCTCCGTGCTCTCTATGGCCTTAAAGGGAATATAGTTAAGGATGCCCTCTCCCACCGTGCCCTTAATATTCTATTTGACTCCTTAATAAAACCAATCCTGCTTTATGGCTGTCAAGTCTTATGCCCCCACTCAAAAACCATGAGATACCTTTCAAAAATAGATGACAAAGCCAGCCCCCAGCATACCCTGAAGTACATTGCACAGGACCACTATGAGAAATTCCACCTAAAATTTATCAAGTGGTCTTTGTCCGTCCATTCAAAAGCATCAAATATAGGTTGCTGGGGCGAAAGTGGGCGCCACCCCCTATTCTTTGAAGCCTGCAAACTTGCAATAGATTACTATAGTCGCCTTGAAAGCACCGAAAATGAACTACTTTGTGCTGCATTTCACGAGCAGATCATGCTGGGCCTTCCTTGGTATACCAACATCTCAAAGCTTCTCACCAAATACAACTTCCCCCACTCATCATCATCAAAATCTAAGCTCTCCACCCAAATCAGTCATAATATGAGGGAAGAATTCGTGAATACCTGGAAATCTGCCAAGGCCTCCTCGCCAAAACTAGAATTCTACAACTCAATTAAACATGATTTTGAACCAGAGGCATATCTACGAATGATCAAAATACCTGATGTTCGGAAAAGCTTAACAAGGTTTCGTATCAGCTGCCACAACCTCTACATTGAAAGGGGCAGATACGAAACCCCCCTTGTACCAAGAGAAGAACGTTGGTGCACTTACTGCTTTTTCAGCAAAGGGCTCAAGCCTATTGAGGACGAAAATCACGTACTAATTGACTGTTTGCTTTACTCCTCAGTTAGGGAAAAATTCAACTTTCATCCTAAGAATATCACTGACCTAGCCGGTCTGCTCTCCAACAAAACTCTAGATCCTACTAAATTTACTGCCACAGCAAGAGCAATCCATTCAATTCTCTCTGTGAACGAACAATATACAGCCTATTATAAGAGCCCAGATTTCCACTCAAATACTGGCAAGTGCATAATGCTATAGGACCTCCAAATAAAATTAAACCATACAAATTCGATTTATTTTCTAGTAAAGTAATATTACATAATATTTCTACACATTTGTAAATAATTAGAAAATTATTGTGTACTCAATAAAGTAATTATCAATTTCAATATTTCATATGCTGCTTTATGTCAGCTATTTTATCTCTATAAGTATTGAATTTCTTTCATTCTGATTCATTTACTTTTATTGATTGTTTTAACTTGATAATATTTTTCATTCTTAAGATCACTATTAGATGGTAACATGTTTATGGATCCGAAACTTGCTAAGAAAGTTGTCAAAGCATATGCAGATAACTTCAAGAATCTTCTTAATGAAAGAAGTTCGTATGGTTTGTTGGGAAACTTTGATCCGCTCACAGCAATGGAGATTTAAAAAAATTTAGATCGACATCATAATAATATCAATGAAACTTCAACAGGTTTGTTTTTAGCTAAATTGCTATTATATATCATAATTCATAGCACAATTATAACGAAAGGCAGAGTTTGATTTCATCAACTTAATTAAAAAAAAACATAATGAAAAGCTGTCTTGGATGATGATGAATAAGTGAAAGCCTTTTGGCGATAAAAGCATACACAAATATACATAAAATAGTACCACTTTGCTGTTTAATAGTGCAGCTTTTAATAAATTACTCTATTGTGAAATACATGAAGAAGGGTTAACATTGTGTAGTAACTTTAACTTGGTTTGAAAAGCTCTAATATATTGTATTAGGATTTTCTTAAATACCTAATTGATTTGTTTTAATCTAGTGTTGTCATTGATAAATAGCAAAAAAATTAAATTTTTGTTCTTAATTGTTGCTTTGTTATGTTGAATAATGACAATTGCAGGGTTTCAGAATGAACACGGCTTCATAGCGAAGATTGCCTATGCCAGAAAAAGGACAAATCCAATTTGGCTCTCTGGGTGTATGCAAAGCTTAATCACGACCAAGAAAAAGACTGTTCTAAGGAATACACCCTCCAGACACGTATTTCTGTAACAGGTAATTATTATTGAAAAATATTCTACAATAAATTACGTCAAATCATCTACTACAAAGAACTATAATTGTTGTGAATCAAATTTTAATGGTCACTCTTTAGTGAAAATGTTATTTCACCTA
>ENA-OQVM01005328-OQVM01005328.1-marine-metagenome-genome-assembly--contig:-NODE-5328-length-12420-cov-9.081423_pt1 | contig 12420 bp, 10 predicted proteins | sample MGYA00237776_ERZ505498 | MGnify/ENA primary metagenome ERZ505498 (study PRJEB26159, sample SAMN06265151) | marine metagenome | isolation source: Helgoland LTER site | place: Germany:Helgoland, sampling... | reverse complement strand
TGGTTTGGCATGATGATGTTGAACTTCCAAAAAGTGACTTAGTGGTTTTGCCAGGTGGGTTCTCATATGGGGATTATCTTAGATGTGGAAGTATGGCATCAAAATCTAAAATCATGAAATCTGTTTTAAATTTTGCCCAAGGTGGTGGTAAAGTTATGGGAGTTTGTAATGGGTTTCAAATTTTAGTCGAGTCTGGTTTGTTGCCAGGAGTTCTACTTAGAAATAAATACTTAGAATTCATTTGTAAAAATGTTTTTGTAAAAGTTAATAATCAAGACAACTCTTATTTTAAGGATAACAAAAAAGAAGTTTATGAATTTCATATAGCCCACAATGAAGGAAATTACTTCTGCTCTAATGATCAAATTAAAGATATTAATGACAACAATCAAATTGCCATGTTTTATTCTGATGAAAATGGAAACGTTAATGAACAATCAAATCCTAATGGCTCATTACAGAATATAGCCGGAATATTTAATAAACAAAAAAATGTTTTAGGAATGATGCCTCATCCTGAAAGAATGATAGACCCTGCTCTATCAGGTGAAGATGGTTCTTTATTTTTTGAAAACTTAATTAATAATCTTAGATAATGATAGTAAACGAAAAACTTGCAATCGATCATGGTTTAAAAAAAGATGAGTATAAAAAGATCTGTGATTTACTAAAGCGAGTTCCAAATATTACTGAATTAGGTATTTTTTCTGCAATGTGGAATGAACATTGCTCTTATAAATCTTCAAGATTTCATCTTAAAAACTTACCCACAAAAGGAAAAAATGTAATTCAAGGCCCTGGAGAAAATGCAGGTGTTATTGATATAGGAGATAATGATGCAATTGTCTTTAAAATAGAAAGTCATAATCACCCATCTTTTATTGAACCTTATCAAGGTGCAGCAACTGGAGTGGGTGGAATTATGAGAGATGTGTTTACTATGGGGGCTAGACCTATTGCTAATTTAAATTCAATTCACTTTGGATCTCCTCAACATAAAAAAACAAAGAATTTATTACGTGGTGTTGTTCATGGAATTGGTGGCTATGGTAATTGTATGGGGGTTCCAACTATTGCTGGTCAGACAAGCTTTGATGAGTCTTATAATGGAAACATCTTAGTTAACGCCATGACTTTAGGGCTTGTTAAAAAAGATAAGATTTTTTACTCCAAAGCTGCTGGATTAGGAAAGCCTGTCATCTATGTTGGTTCAAAAACAGGTAGAGATGGTATCCATGGTGCAAGTATGGCCTCTGCATCATTCGATGATAAAATTGAAGAAAAAAAACCAACAGTTCAAGTTGGTGATCCTTTTACTGAAAAACTATTATTAGAAGCTTGTTTAGAGTTAATGGCAGGAGATTCAATTATAGCAATTCAAGATATGGGAGCTGCTGGACTAACTTCTTCAAGTATTGAAATGGCTTCAAAGGGAAATTTAGGAATTGAGATTAATTTAAACAAAGTTCCATGTCGTGAAGCAAATATGACACCTTATGAGATTATGTTGTCAGAAAGCCAAGAGCGAATGTTGATTGTTCTAGAAAATGGCAAAGAAGATTTAGCTAAAAAAATATTTGATAAATGGAATTTAGATTTTGCAATAATTGGCAAAACTACAAAAAGTAAAAGAATAGAATTATACTTTGATGAAAAAAAAGTTGCTAACATTCCTGTTAATACCTTAGTTGAAAACTCTCCTATGTATGATCGTAAATGGAAGAAGGCAAAACTTCCTAAAAAAATTAAGATTCAAAAAGAAGATTTAAAAGGTCTTAAAGTCGTTAATGTTTTAAATAAAATTTTATCTAATCCAAATGTTTGCAGTAAAGAATGGATTTGGCAACAGTACGATCATACCGTTATGGGGGATACTATTCAAAAACCTGGTGGAGATGCTGGTGTTGTTAGAGTTCATGGTACCAACAAAGCAGTTGCAGCCTCTGTAGACTCTTCTGCAGTTTATTGCTGGGCTCACCCTTTAAGTGGAGGTAAACAAATTGTTTGTGAGAGTTGGAGAAATTTAATTTCAGTAGGTGCTAAACCAATTGCTATTACTAATTGCCTAAATTTTGGTAGTCCTGAAAATGAAGAAAATATGGGTGAGTTTGTTGAATGTGTTCAAGGATTAGGTGAGGCAAGTGCGTATTTGGATTTCCCAGTAGTATCAGGAAACGTTTCTTTTTATAATCAAACAAAAGATGTTGGAATTAAACCTACTCCTACTATTGGAGGTGTTGGTTTAATTAAAGATTACGAAAATATGGTAACCATGGATTTAAAAGAAGTTGATAATATACTTTTGGTTATTGGTAAAACTGAAGGTCACTTAGATCAAAGCTTATTTGCAAGAGAAATCTTAAGTGAAAAAAATGGACCCCCACCCGAAATTAATCTTTTTAATGAAAAAAATAATGGTGAAACAATCTTAAGATTAATTGATCAAAAATTTATAAAATCAGCTCATGATGTGTCTCTTGGTGGAATAGTTACCGCTCTTTCAAAAATGTGTATTAAAGGAAAAAAGGGTGCAACTCTTAAAAAACCTAATTATTTGATAAATGAATTTGAATATTTATTTGGTGAAGATCAAGGAAGATATATTATTGAAATTAATAAAGATGATCTTAAAAATGTAACTAAAATTCTCAAAGATAATTCCGTTCATTTTGATGAGCTTGGAATGGTCAATGAAGGTGATTTAATCATAAATGATAAGACAAAAGTATCAATTGACGATTTGATTAAATCGCATACAACTTGGCTAACTAACTACATTAGTAACTAATATGGCAATGGATTTAAAAGAAATTGAGACACTGATTAAAGAAGCTATTTCTGATGCAATTGTTGTGATTGAAGATTTGGCAGGTGATGGCAATCATTATTCAGCAACAGTGACCTCTAAAGAATTCTCTGGAAAAAGTAAAATTGAACAACACAAAATGGTCTATAATTCTTTAAAAGGAAAAATGGGCAATGAACTGCACGCATTAGCAATTAAAACAAAGGAACAATAATGGATGATAACACAAAAAATTTAATTCAAGGTCATATTGATACAAACGAAGTCTGTTTATTTATGAAGGGAACTCCTGATGCTCCTCAGTGTGGTTTTTCTATGGCAGTATCAAACATGTTAAAAATTTTAGAAGTTAAGTATCAAGGAATTAATGTTTTAGAATCTCAAGCACTAAGAGAAGGTATAAAAGAATTTAGTGACTGGCCTACTATTCCACAAGTTTACATCAAAGGTGAATTTATTGGTGGCTGTGACATCGTTAAAGAAATGTATGAAAACGGTGAGCTCAAGAAAGTACTTGAGGATAAAGGAATAAATTTTAAAAAATAAATTTTTATTATCTAGAGTAATATTCGATTACTAGATTAGGTTCCATTACAACTGGATATGGAACTTCTTCAAACTTAGGTGTTCTAACAAAAGTAACTTTTTTGTTCTTTTCATCTAATTGAATATATTCAGGAGTTTCTCTTTCTTTATTTGCTAAAGCAATATCAATAAAAGCTAATTGTTTTGACTTGTCTCTTATTTCAATAACATCCTCTTCTTTAACAACATAACTACCAATATTAACTTTCTTACCATTAACTCTTACATGGCCATGGTTAATAAGTTGTCTTGCAGAAAAAACTGTAGTTGAAAATTTAGCTCTATACACAACTGAGTCTAATCTTCTTTCAAGCAAACCAATTAAATTTTCACCAGTATCTCCTTTTAACATGGTTGCTTTTTTATAAATATTTCTGAATTGTCTTTCATTAATGTTACCGTAGTAACCTTTTAGTTTCTGTTTTGCTTGAAGCTGAATTCCATAATCAGATGGCTTACCTTGTCTAGACTGACCGTGTTGTCCTGGTCCATAGGCTCTAGTGTTAAAAGGACTTTTGGGTCTACCCCATAAGTTTATTTTAAGTCTTCTGTCAATTTTGTGTTTAGAACTAATTCTTTTTGTCATTTAATAGGAGGGTTTATAAACTTACTCATTATTTTGTCAATCAACCTTTTTTGGCTAGACTTGCAAATACACTTGATAAAATACGCGTTTCCTTCTCTGAAAGCTCCATTTTAGAAAAAATACTTCTTAAGTTTTCAAGCATAATGGGTTTCTTTTCTAAAGGTTTAAAAAAGTCTTTTTCTTCAAGTTTGTTAATGCATAAGTTAGTCATAGCTTGCACATCTTTCTTGCTAGCTAAAGTTACTTTCTTTGACTTGGAGTAGTTGGCACTTTTTAAATTGATAATACTAGCAACTGTATGAGCAATAATAATGACACTATGAGATAGATTTAGTGACTTAAAATCAGGATTAGTTGGGATTTGCATGGTGTAATTAGCATAACTAATCTCATTGTTAGATAATCCAGACGCTTCTGAACCAAACAAGAAAGCAACTTTTTTACTGAAATCAATTTTTTTAAGATCTTCCAAATTTAAATGTTTGATATTCTTATTTCTAAACCTTGCTGACGTTGCAATAACATAATCTACTTTTTTTACAGCAGTCTCTAGGGTTTCGTGAACTTTAGCATTAGTGATTAAGTCTTTTGCACCTACAGAGGTTGCTAAAATTTTATCGTTTGGAAAAATTGGCTTTGGCTTAACTATAACTAATTTTTTAAAGTTAAAGTTTTTAATTGCTCTAGCACAAGCACCGATGTTTTCAGATAGTTGGGGTTGGTGTAAAATAAATGAAATATTATTAAATGACATTAAAGACTAGCTGGAGCATTATCTTTGAATAACTTATAATCCAAACTATCAACTAATGCTTTAAATGAAGCATCAATTATATTTGCTGAAACTCCAATAGTAAACCAGTTCTTACCTTTTGAGTCAGTGCTCTCAATTGAAACTCTAGTGATGGCTTCTGTACCTGTATTTAAAATTCTAACCTTGTAATCTACTAATTTAAGATCTTTCAAATAAGATGAGTATTTATTTAATCTCTCAACATTTTGTCTAATAGCATTATCCAATGCATTAACTGGACCATTTCCTTCACCAGTACAAACAATTTTTTTTCCATCAACCTCTAGTTCTGCTTTTGCAGATGAAATAATTTTTCCAGAAGAATCTTTTTTAACTGAAACATCGTATTCTTTAATTGAGATATATGTTGGTATTTTACTGATAATTCTTCTAGCTAGTAATTCAAACGATGCATCTGCCCCATCGTAACTATAGCCAATAAATTCTCTGTCTTTTACTTCATCTAATAATTTTTTAATCTTAGGATCGCTTTCCTCTATTTCAATACCAATAGATCTTAATCTTGAGATGATATTAGATTTGCCTGATTGATCTGAAATTACAATATTTCTAGAATTACCAACTTCTTCTGGATCGATATGTTCATAAGTCTTTGGATCTTTTTGAACTGCTGATACGTGCAGGCCACCCTTGTGAGAAAAAGCAGCAGCACCAACATAAGGTAAATGTTTATTAGGTTTTCTATTTAATATTTCATCTAATAATCTAGAACATTGAGTTAAATTTTTGATATTATTGGGCTTAATTTGTAATTGAAATTTCTCATTAAAATCATTTTTTAAAAAGAATGTTGGAATTAATGACATTAAGTTGGCATTACCACATCGTTCACCTAAGCCATTAATTGTTCCCTGAACTTGTCTTACACCAGCCCAAACTGCAGCTAAAGAATTAGCAACTGCATTCCCTGTATCATTATGAGCATGAATGCCTAAATTTTTTCCAGGTATAGTTTTTGTAACTTCTGTTACTATTTTGCTAATTTCATGAGGTAACGTTCCTCCATTAGTATCACATAAAACAATCCATCTTGTTCCCGCATCATACGCAGCTTTAAGACAAGACAATGCATAACTAGGGTTAGCTTTGTAACCATCAAAAAAATGTTCTGCATCAAACATAAACTCTTTATTTTCCTTAACAAAATGTTTTGCAGTCTCGCTAATATTTTCTAAATTTTCTTCATTACTAATACCAAGAGCAATATCGACATGAAAATCCCAAGCTTTACCAACAATGCAAACTGCTGGTGTGTTGGCATTTAATAGAGCAGATAAACCTGGATCATTATCAGCACTTCGACCAGTTCTTTTGGTCATGCCAAATGAAGTTAATTTTGCATTTTTAAATGAATGTTTTTTTTGAAAAAACTCAGTATCAGTAGGATTTGCTCCAGGCCATCCTCCTTCTATATAATCAACACCTAAAGCATCTAAGGCTTTGGCTATTTTAATCTTATCATCTACAGAAAAATCTACCCCTTGAGTTTGGGCACCATCTCTTAATGTTGTATCAAATATAAAAAGTTGTTCTTTGCTCATTTAAATTTCCAAACTGTTTTACCATCTTTGTCTTCTATTAAAACCCCTTTGTCTAAAAGCTCATCTCTAATTAAATCTGCCCGTTTATAATCCTTGTCTTCTCTTGCTTTATTACGAAGTTCAATTTTTTTTAAAATATCAGCTTCAGTTATTGATAATTTTTTCTTTTTAAATTCTAACCACTCTTCTTTTGTCTTATTTAAAATACCTATGAAGTTACAAGCTGAAACAAATAAATTTTTATCAGCATCATTTCCTTTTAAAGCTTTATCATATAGTTTGTGTAAATTTGCTATGTAACCTGGTGTATTTAAATCATCATAGAGTGGAGATAAAATATCTTCATTTAAAACAGATTTATCTTTTACAACTTTGTAGACCTCATACCATTTATCAATAGTATTTTTACAATCCTCTAAAAGTTTTTCATTCCAATCTAGAGGTTGCTTATAATGAGCACTCATAAGAGCAAGCTTTAAAACTTGGCCATCAATATTGTCCTTAAAATCTTTTATCTTTAAAATATTGCCAGTGGATTTAGCCATTTTTTCATTAGACATTGTAATAAATGCGTTATGAACCCAATAATTAGCAAAAACTTTTGTATCATTTACACATCTTGATTGAGCAATTTCATTTTCATGATGGGGAAAAATTAAATCAATTCCACCTCCATGAATATCAAATACATTTCCTAAATATTTCTTTGACATGGCCGAACATTCTAAATGCCAACCAGGTCTTCCTTTTCCCCAAGGAGAATCCCAAAAAGGCTCATCATTAATGGAAGGTTTCCATAAAACAAAATCTTCTGATTTTTTTTTATTTTTTGAAACTTCAACTCTTGATCCAGCAATCAAATCTTCTAATTTTTTATTAGATAATTTTCCATAATCAGAAAATTTACTTACTTCAAAATAAACATGATTGTTTGCTTCATAAGCAAAACCTTTGTTGATTAAAGAATTAATCATTTCTATCATTAGATCAATATGTTCTGTTGCTTTAGGTTGTTGAGATGGATTTTCTAAATTTAGATAATTACAATCATCATTAAATTCAGCAATAATGTTATTAGTTAAATCTATTATTGAAATATTTTTTTCTTTAGAAGATTTTATAATCTTATCATCAACGTCTGTAATATTTCTAATATAGGTAATTTTGTCATGTCCATATTTGGATTTCAAAACTTTGTATAAAATATCAAAAATTACAAGAGGTCTTGCATTGCCTATGTGTGGATTATCATAGACAGTAGGACCACAAACATACATTCCAACATTGTTTTGATCTAGAGGAATAAATTTCTCTTTTTTATTACTTAGATTGTTTGTTAAAAAAATATCCTTATTCATTATCTTAGAATTATACTTTAATTATAGATTTGTGAATCTATAAGATTAGTTGGGAATCTTGCAAACTGGGATTGGCTCCATTTTGTGCAAGTTCATATTTCTTATTTTTTCGTATTTTTCTCGATTTATTGATTTAGGGTTATTCATTGCTTCTTCTAATTCTTCATATTTAAGACCAAGTTGACCCTCATCCGTTCTACCATCATCCCACAGACCATCTGTTGGTGGTGCCTCTATAATTTCATTTAATATATTAAGAGATTTTCCAATTTCCCAAACATCTGATTTATTGCAATCTGCAATTGGAGAAATATCAACTCCTCCATCTCCATATTTTGTGTAAAAACCTACACCAAAATCCTCTACTTTATTCCCAGTACCAACTACTATTCCTTTGTTAGCAGCGGCTACTTGATAAAGTGTAGTCATTCTAATTCTAGCTCTAGAGTTAGCCATTCCATGTTCATTGTCAAAATTAGACAATGTATTTTCAAATGTTTCAAAAAGTTTATCTAAATTTATAGTATGAGCTTCAACATTTTTAAAATTTTTAACAAGCCATTCTTGGTGCTTTAAACTTAAATCATGTTGAGCATCTTTTTGTTTAATTGGCATTGATAAAACAATTGTTTTTAAACCTGTCATGGCGCTCAAGGTGCTTGACACTGAAGAGTCAATTCCGCCAGAAATTCCAATAACCAAAGATTGAGCCTTACTTGGCATTTTTTCTACGTAATCCTTGATCCAATTACTTATAAATTGTGCTTTTTCTAAAGGTTTCATTATTCAAAGAAATTAAACAAAATTGTATTTAATACAATGGCTTAAGATGCCGCTTTAATATTTTTTTTAGAATAGGCAGCATTCTTCTTAATTTCATCAGAAATTAAGAATGCTAACTCTAAAGCTTGATTTGCATTAAGCCTTGGGTCGCAATGTGTGTGGTAACGATGTGATAAATCTTGGTCAGATATTTTCTGAGCTCCACCGGTGCATTCTGTTACATCTTGACCAGTCATTTCAATGTGTAGACCACCTGCATAACTACCTTCACTTTGATGGCATTCAAAAACATTTTTTACTTCTTTAACAACGCTATTAAAAGGTCTAGTTTTAAATCCAGTTGTCGATTTAATAGTATTTCCATGGCAAGGATCACATGACCATATAACATTTAAACCTTCTTTTTTAATTGCTCTAATTAATTTTGGTAAAAATTTAGAAACATTCTCTTGTCCAAATCTTGATATTAAAGTAATTTTTCCTTTTTCATTTTTTGGATTAATCTTGTTACATAGATTTATTAAATCATCTGGTTTTAAAGTTGGGCCACATTTAATACCAATAGGATTTTCTATTCCTCTACAAAATTCAACATGTCCTCCATCTAATTGTCTTGTACGATCTCCTATCCAAACAAAGTGAGCAGAGGTATCATGATATTCACCAGTTGTTGAATCTACTCTTGTCATTGCTTGTTCAAAAGGAAGTAGTAAAGCTTCATGAGATGTCCAAAAATTTACTGTTTTCAATCTTCTATTAAAATCTGAGTTAATACCACAAGCATCCATAAAGGCTAAAGCATCAGCTATTCTATCCTCTAATTCTTTAAATTTCTTAGCTGTTGGAGTATTTTTAATAAAACTTAAATTCCAAGTATGCACTTTTTTAAGATCAGCAAAACCACCATGAGAGAATGCTCTTATAAGATTTAATGTTGATGCTGACTGAGAGTAAGCTTTAAATAATCTTTTTGGATCTGGTATTCTTGATTTTTCACTAAAATCCATTCCATTTATATTGTCACCTAAATAACTTGGTAACTCAACACCATTTATATTTTCAACAGGTGAACTTCTTGGTTTTGAAAATTGTCCAGCAATTCTTCCAAGTTTAATTACAGGCAATGATGCAGAGTATGTAAGCACCAATGACATTTGTAAAATTAATTTAAATGTATCTCTAATATTGTCTGGATGAAATTCAGCAAAACTTTCAGCACAATCGCCGCCTTGAAGTAAAAAAGCTTTTCCATCAACAACATCAGCCAATTGCTCTTTTAAATGTCTTGTCTCACCAGCAAAAACTAATGGTGGAAAACTTTTAATCTTACTTAAAACACCATCTAATTCTTTTTGATCCGGATATTCCGGAATGTGTTTTACAGGATAATTTCTCCAGCTATTTATTTTCCAATTTTTCATGTTCAACCTGAGAGTGTTGTATCAGACTTTATTTATTATTCAACTGTGACTGATTTTGCCAAATTTCTTGGTTTATCAATATCATAGCCTTTAAGGAGAGCTGAATAATAAGCTAATTTTTGTAAAGGAACAGTTAATAAAAATGGAAGTAAATCGTCATTTGCACTTTCAACTAATATTGTTTCCCAAATATTTTCTGAAAAAACTTCATCTTTACTTTTATTGGTAATTAATAAAACTTTTGCTCCTCTTGCTATTACTTCCTGCATATTAGAAATAGTTTTTTTATAATAATTATCTCTTGGAGCTAAAACTACCACAGGCATTCCATCTTCAATCAAAGCTAATGGACCATGCTTCATCTCACCAGCTGGATACCCTTCTGCATGCACATAGGCTAACTCTTTTAACTTTAAAGCACCTTCCAATGCTATTGGATAAGAAAAACCTCTACCTAAAAACATTGAACCCTTGGCATCAGTAAAAGAACCTGAGACTGCTTGAATTTTATTTTCAGTTAACAAAGTATCTTCAACTAATTTAGGTAATTTTTTTAATTCTTTAATTTTGTCTAAATATGTTTCTTTATCAAAATCCTCTCTTAATCTTCCAAGTTTTAATACTAAAATATAAAGCACTAACATCTGTCCCATAAATGCTTTAGTAGATGCTACTCCAATTTCTGGTCCACAATGAATAGGTAATACAAAGTTAGAATCTCTTGCAATAGAGCTTTCAACAACATTTACAATACTACAAGTTTTCATGTTATTTTGATTACATAAATCTAATGCAGCATACGTGTCCGCTGTTTCACCTGATTGAGAGACAAATATATACAAGTTGTCTTTTTTAAATCTATTTTTTCGGTATCTAAACTCAGAAGCAATATCAACTGCAACTTCAAGAGAGGTATTTTCTTCAAACCAATATTTTGCCATTAAACAAGAGTGATAAGCTGTTCCACAACCAATTAAGGTAATTGATGAAATATCACTTATATTCCATGGAAAATTGTAAATATTTATATCGTTATTAATTTTGTCAACATATTCATTAATACAATTCTTAAGTGTTGCAGGCTGTTCTTCGATTTCTTTGGCCATGAAATGTTTGTGGCCGGCTTTGTCAACGCGGGTGGCTTCGATTTGGATTTGCTGGACCTGTCGGTGCACAACGGTGCCGTGTACGTCACTGATAACAGCGCCTGCACGGGTCACAACCGCCCGATCACCTTCTTCCAAATAGGTGATCTGATCCGTCAACGGCGCAAGCGCAATGGCGTCCGCGCGCGCTTGAGTTAGGGGTTTGCCAACATCGCGCGCCTCAAGTTCGGCCAGAAGATCAACGTGTTCCAGAACCAGCTGGCCGATGCGCGTCAAGATTCGCCCCCGCTCCAGCGCTGTTTTGTTGCCCCATTCGCCGTTCAAGGCGTTCTGAGCCGCCTCTATAGCCGTATTAATATCGCGGCTTTGGCCGCGCGCGATCTGGGTCAGTTCGCTGCCGTCTGAGGGGTCAATCAGCGCGAGCGTTTGACCATCGAGCGGTGCTTGCCATTTGCCATTGATCAAGCAATGCGCTGGGTTGAAGGGCAGATCAGGAAGAGACATCGGCAAGCGCTTTCACATCAGGAAGGGTCGGGGCGGCTTTGATAAGGCTCGCAGTATAGGGGTGACGTGGGTTGGTGAAAACTTGTTCGGTTTCACCATCCTCAACAATCTCGCCGTCTTTCATCACCAACACGCGATCAGTAATCGTACGCACGACAGAGAGGTCGTGACTGATGAACAGATAACTGAGATCATGGGTCCGTGTCAGTTCAGCGATGAGATCAAGGATTTGTGCGCGGATCGACACGTCTAGTGCGCTGACAGCTTCATCGAAAATGATCAGTTCGGGGTTAATGATCAAAGCGCGCGCGATTGCGATGCGTTGGCGCTGTCCGCCCGATAATGCGTGGATGTATTTGTTTGCATCAGTAGGGTGCAAACCAACGGCGGTCAGCAATTGCGAAATGCGGTTCTCGCGCTCTTGCCCGCGGGGTGGATTGGGCAGCAAATGAAAGGGTTCCGTGATGATGCGCGCGACTTTATGGCGTGGGTTGAAGCTGCCGTAGGGATCTTGGAACACCACCTGCAGGCCAGAGCGCAACGCCGCTGGCATGTCGGGGGCAACCTTTTGATTTAACGCCGTTATGCTGCCCCCTTGAAGTGGCTCAAGCCCAAGGATCGCGCGAGTCAAGGTGGACTTACCGCAACCGCTTTCTCCGACGAGGCCTATGCGTTCACCTTTGCGCAAAGTGAAGCTAACCGCGTTGACTGCGCGTGTGTAGGTGCGTGGAGCGAATAATTCCGTGCGGGGTTTCGGGTAATCGCGGATCGCGTCTTTAACAATCAAAAGCGCATCTTTCGGCGTGTTTTCGGGCAGTGCCACCTGATGGGCGGAAGCCGCGAATAGCGCCTTGGTATAGTCGTGCTGCATATTGGCAAACAGCGCTTTGGTCGCACCGGCTTCTACCACCTCACC